>FTHQ01000467.1_pt1 | contig 108612 bp, 115 predicted proteins | sample 1641001 | NCBI WGS metagenome assembly FTHQ01 (sample SAMEA3914872, study PRJEB12502) | metagenome | biome: forest; material: soil | place: Canada | collected 2011-07-03 | depth 0.3 m | reverse complement strand
GGCTCGCGCTCGGCCCGCTCGCGGCCGTGCCCGCGCGGGCCGAGGCCAGCGGCACGCGGCTGCGCATCGGCTTCCAGAAATACGGCAACTTCGTCGTGCTCAAGGCACGCGGCACGCTCGAGAAGCGTCTCGCGAACCAGGGCGTCACCGTGCAATGGCTCGAATTCCCGGCCGGCCCGCAACTGCTCGAAGGGCTGAACGCCGGCGCGATCGACGTCGGCACGGTCGGCGAAACCCCGCCGATCTTCGCGCAGGCCGCCGGCGTCGATTTCGTCTACATCGGCAACGAGCCGCCCGCGCCGCAGGGCGAGGCGATCGTCGTGCTGCCCGATTCGCCGATCCGCACCGTCGCGCAACTGCGCGGCAAGAAGGTCGCGTTCAACAAGGGCTCGAACGTCCACTACCTGCTGGTGAAGGCGCTCGAGCATGCGGGCCTCGCGTACGCCGACATCCAGCCCATCTATCTGACGCCGGCCGACGCGCGCGCCGCGTTCGTGCAGCGCAGCGTCGATGCGTGGGTGATCTGGGATCCGTATCTGGCCGCCGCCGAACGGCAGCTCGGCGCGCGCGTGGTCGCGAACGGCGACGCTCTCGTGCGCAACACGCAGTACTACCTCGCGGCGCGCAAGTACGCGGCCGCGCATCCGCAGGTGCTGCGCGCGCTGCTCGACGAAGTCGACGCGGTCGATCGCTGGGCGCGCGATCACGTGCCCGAGGTGGCCGCGCAACTGTCGCCGCTCGTCGGCCTCGACGCACCGACGCTCGAAGTCGCGCTCAAGCGCGCCGGCTACGGCGTGCAGCCGATCACGGACGCGACGGTCGCGTACCAGCAGAACATCGCCGACGCGTTCAGCACGCTGAAGCTGATCCCGGGCAAGCTGTCGGTGGCAAGCGCACGCTGACGCGTCACGATGCAGGCGTCGCGCCGATGCGCCGCCATTCGTCGTAGTCGGTGACGAGGCCCGCGTCGTCGGTTCCGATATCGGCCGCATACGTGCCGCTCTCGTAGCGATACACGTGCGGCGCCGTGCGCGCATAGCGCTGCTCGCCGCGTACGATGTCGAAACCGGGGAAACGCAGCCACGCGGTGCGAATCTCGGCCGACTCGCCGACGGCGAGCGCCAGCCGCCGGATCGGCAGCGTATTGGTCGACGGACTGAAGCCGAGATCGATGTCGGTTGCGCCCGCAAGCATCGGCGCCTCGACGCCGTCGATCGTCCACTGCCCGGCATCGCAAGCGATGTCCCATTGCCGTGGCGGCGCCGTGCCGGTCCACCGCGTCATGCGCGCCGAACGGGTGAGCCAGTCGGCGCCGCATGCGATCGCGTAGTCGATCCGGAACGGCGTGCCGTCGAGCGCGCCCGTCACCGCCCCCGACAGCGCGATGCCCGTTTGCGACTCGTCGAGCCGGCACCATTCGGCCGCCTGCCACGTCTGCACGATCTGCCATGCGACGCAGTGCGTGCGTCGAGATTCGTTCCGTTGCGTCATATCGTCTCCTGGCGGTCGGGCAGGAGCCGATTGTCGCTCATCGTGCCGATGAACACACGCGGCTTCGCCGACCGCTCTCCCCGGGGCAAGACGGACGAGACTCAGCCGGCTCCCGTCGCGGCCACTTCCGCGCAGCTTTCGGGTTTCCACAGGAACGTACGCGCCACGCGGTCCTGATCGAACAGCACCTTGTACTGGCACTGAACGGGGCCGCTCTTCGACGGCAGATGGAACAGGTAGTCCCACTCGCGCACGCCCATCAACCCTTCCGAGAAGTGCGGCGTGCCGAGCAGCGCATAGAGCTGCGTCTTGTTCATTCCGGCACGCACGCTGCGCAGGTTGTCGAGATTCGGCCATGCACCGTCGTTCACGCCGGCGTGGCTCACGTCCGGAAACACGGGCTGGTCGGTCGTGCCTTCCGGCTTGACGGTGCTGAGACTGCCGCAGCCCGCAACGACAGCGGCAACACAGACGGCCACCGTCGCGCGAGCGGCCTGGATCGTTACGCGAATGCGCAGGTTTTGCATGGATGGCTGGATTCCGGTGTGATGGATTTTCATGAGGCGGGCGCTCACCACTGGTAACCGACGCCGACCGATGCGCCGAGGTCACCACGCGATGTACTGCTCGCGGAGCCCTTCAGCACCCAGTTGCCGTTGTCGGACACGGTGGACAGGCCGAGCGCGACACCGCTTTCGCCGCGCCACGCACCACCGCCGAGCGCGACCATGCTCTTGCCAGGCAGATACGCCTGCGGCAAGCTGGCCATCGCCATCGCCGCGGCAACGCCCGCGGTCAACCGGTGATCCAGACTCTGCATGTCGCTGCGCACGCCCGCGATCTGGCTCCCGAGGCCATGTTCCATCGCGCGCAACTGGTTGACGTTGACCGCATCGGTGCCGGCCGTGCCGGGCGCCACGTTGACGATCTGGCGTTCGCGACCGGTCGCGCCCATCGACACCGCGTTGTCGCGGCTGCCGTCGGAACCCGCACCCAGCGCGACCGAATTGCTGCCCGACGCCTTCGCACCGTTACCGATCGCCGAAGAATTGCTGCCCGTCGCGCTCGCCTGGTTGCCGAGCGCCGTGCTGTTCGCACCCGACGCGACGGCACCCGCGCCGCCGGCTACCGCGTTGCTGCCACTTACGGCAGGTGCGACCGGCGTTTGGTCCTGGCTGACCTGGAACATGCCGCCCGCGCCGTTCTTCACGCGGGTCACGTCGCCTTCGACATTCGTCATCCGGTCGCCGAGCTTCCGTACGTCGTCGCCGACGTTCACGACATCGCCGGCCACCTTCTGCACCTGCTGATCGGTGTAGTCCTTTGCTTCCTTGACGGCACCGTCGAGCTGGCGCACGTTCACCGCGTCGGTCGCTTCGCGGCCGTCGGCCACGTTGCTGACCGTACGCTCGGCACCCGGTGCGCCGACCGACACCGTGCCGGCCGTGCTGTTCTGCGCCCCGGAGTATTTGCCGGCGTACTGCTCCGCGCCGCGATCGGCGACGGAGCCCGCGCCCAGTGCGACATCGCCGTCCTTGCCTGCGACCGCGCCGTTACCGACCGCGACCGAATCGACGCCGCTGGCGGTCGCCGCCGGCCCCATCGCCGCGCTGCCCACGCCGTTCGCCTGCGAGTCGGGCAGCGGCGCCGTGCCGCCGTTCGCGTGGAAGTACTTGATGCCGCCGCCGTTCGCGATGGTGTCGACCTGGTCGCCGAGCCGCGTCACGTTCCGGTTCGTCTCGTACAGTTGCGAACCGTTGACCGCATCCGTACTGGTCGCCGACAGTTCGCCGGCCGCGACGTTCGTGATTGCCGCCGGCGCGCCGCCCGGGTTCATCGTCACGTGCGTGTAGTCGATCGTGCCGTCCGGGTTGCGGTCGTATTTCACCGCGCCCGCGCTCCAGTCGACGACGCTCGCCTGCAGCGACTTCAACTGGCTGACGTTGACGGCATCGGTATCGCCGGCGCCGGCCGCGACGTTCGTGATCCGGCGCGCCGCACCGCTGCTGCCGATGCTCAGTTCGCCGACCGGATTCGTGCCGGCCAGCGTACCCGTGCCCGGGTTGTACGCGGCATTGCCGAGTGTCGCGCCGTCCGCGATCGCATTGGCGCCCAGCGCAACACTGCCACCATGGCTCGCCGTCGCCTGACGGCCCAGCGCCAGCGCGTCGTCGGCGCTGGCGGTTGCCGCATAACCGACGGCCGTGCTGCCAGGGGCTTGCGCAAACGCGTCAGTCTGCGCAAGGCCCGCTTCGTTCGTACGTACATAGCGGATACCCGCCCCGTTCTGGTCGGTGTAAGACTGGCTCGTATCACCGGCGATGTGGTTCAGCGTGTCGCCCAGCTTCGTCACGTTTCCATTCGTTTCGTTGAGCTGCGAGCCGTTCACGGCGTCGGTACTGTTCGCAGACACGTCACCTTGCGCCACGTTCGTGATCTTCGTGCCACCGGTCTTGCCGCCGTCCGTCGAGGCCGGGCCGTCGAGCGTGATCTGCGTCTTCGGATCGCCCGGGCTGCCGTCGTACTTCACCGCGCGGTCGCTCACGTTGCCGACGCTCGTTTCCACCGACTTCAACTGGCTCACGTTCACGGCGTCGGTATCGACCGAGCCCGCGGCCACGTTCGTGATCCGGCGTTCCGCGCCACCGCTGCCGATGCTCACCTCGCCAACCGGGTTCGTCCCCGCAAGCGGGCCCGTGCCCGGGTTGTATGCCGCGTTTCCGAGCGTGCTGCCATCCGCGATCGAATTGGCGCCGAGCGCGACGCTGCCTGCATGCGAGGCCGTCGCCTCGCGACCCAGCGCCAGCGCGTTGTCCGCGCTTGCGGTCGCCGAGTAGCCGACGGCCGTGCTGCCCGGCGCCTGTGCGAACGCATCGGTCTGCGCGAGACCCGCTTCGTTCGTCCTCGCGTAACGAATGCCTGTCCCGTTCCGGTCCGTGTATGACTGGCTCGTATCGCCGGCGATATGGTTCAGCGTATCGCCTAGCCTCGTTACGTTCTGGTTCGTGTCGTAGAGCTGCGAACCATTCACCGCATCGGTGCTGTTCGCCGACACGTCGCCCGCCGCCACGTTCGTGACCTTCGTTGCCGTGCCTCCCGGGTTCATCGTCACGCTGTTGTAGTTGATCGAGCCGTCGGGGTTCGTGTCGTACTTCACCGCCTGCTCACTCGCCTGCCGAAGCTTCTGGTTCGTGTCGCTCAGCTGCGCGCCGTTCACCGCGTCGGTGCTGGTCGGCGACACGTCGCCGGGTGCGACGCTCGTGATCTTCTGGCCGGCCATGTTCAGCCCCGACCCCGACAGCACCGGGCCGCCGTTGTCGATCCCCACGCTCGTGAACGTCGGCGTGTCGCTCGTCGCGACCGTGATCGTCGAACCGTTCTGCGTCAGCGCGATGTTCTTGCCGCCGTCGACCGTCATCGTCGCGCCCGGCCGGATCGCCGCCACCGACGTACCGCTCGCATTGCCGCTCGTCGTCACGTTCCAGCCTTCGTTCAGCGCGTTGATCGCGTCGCTGATCGTCGTCTGCCGGCCGCCCGCGATGTTGTACGTCGGGCTCGTCACCTTGCCCGTCGCGGGGTCGTACGACGCACCGCCGCCCATCGCCGACGCCGTGCTGTCGCCGAGGTTGTTGACGGTCTGGTTCGTCTGGTTCAGCTGCGCGCCGTTGACTGCATCGGTGCTCGTCGACGACACGTCGCCAGCCGCGACATTGGCCAGCTTCGACGGCGAACCGCCCGGGTTCAGCGTCACGCTGTTGTAGTTGACCGACCCGTCCGCGTTCGTGTCGTATTTGACCGCACGGTCCGACACCGCGGTCAACTGGTTCACGTTCACCGCATCGGTCGCGGCCGTCCCGCCGGCGACGTTCTTGATCTGGCGTTCGCTGCCCGCGCTGCCGACCGACACCGCACCGGTCGACGCAATCGCGTCGCCACTGAACTTCGCGGGGCCCGCCGCATTCGCCGCACCGACGCTGTTCGAGCCGAGCGCGATGCTGTCGTCGACGCCGGTCACGGCGCCCGCCCCGAGCGACACCGAGTTCGCCCCGCTCGCACGCGTTTGCGTGGCCGGGTTGTAGTTCGCGCCGTTCGACACACCGTCGTTGCCGGCCGCCCGCGAATCGGATGCGCCGATCGCAATCGACCGATAGCCGTCCGCCAGCGCCGAGTGCCCCATCGCAATGCCGCTCTCGCCCTTCGCATACGCGACGTTGCCGAGCGCCATCGAATAATCGCCGCTTGCCGCGGATTGCCGGCCGACCGCGATACTCGTATTACCGCTCGACAGCGCAACCGGGCCGATCGCCACGCCCGAATTGCCCTGCACCGCTGCGGCGCCGACGCCCAACGCCACGCCACCCTGCGCGGCGCTCGCGCGATCGCCGACCGCGACGCCCGCCGTCTGCGCGGACGCATTGTTGCCGACCGCCGTCGAACAGCCGTTGGTCAACACGTAGGTGCCGCCACCCGACGACGTGTTACCCGGATTTTTCCGGTCGACGAAATTCTGGCCGCAACTCTGGTCGACCGTTGCCGTTTTGCCCGACGGCGCATTGTTCGCGCCACCCGATACGACCGTCTGTGCCAATGCATCGGGCCCCGTCACGGCGAACCCGGTCGCGGCCACGCCCAGCGCCAGCAACCCGCGCGACACCTGGCGACGTGCGCTGCGCGCCGGCTTGCCGCACACGGCGGCATGCTCGTGAACCGCGATCCAAGCGCGGATCGTTTCATTCCAGATTGTTTTGTATATCTTGTTCATAGCGGTTTTATAGGTGCCGACGCAACTGATCAGTAGTGCGTATCAACTTGTCGTTGCGGACGCGAAATCGGGCGGTCGGGAGAAACCGAAACAGATTGACGGGCCGGACGTCCGGCGCGCTGTCGCCGGACACAGTTGCGACGCCGGACGGGCCCGTCGGGAGAAAAGACATCGATGCGACGCATCGGGTCATGCCGTACATCAACCAGAACCTGTCGAAACGGACAGATCGCGGCGAAGGTTACGGTGCGTCAGGGCTTGGCGGTAGCTTGTCGAACCGATATCCAATATCGGCACAACGCACATCCCTCGCGGAATGGCGCTTTAGTACCATCTTTCGATTGAAAAACGGATCGATATGCGAAATATTTTCCGGCTGGTTGTGAATACGTTGTATTTACCGGAAGACTCATCGCATGCAGAGCGCATTACACGCAATCCGAGAATGAATCGTAGAATTTCGGCGTGGATTATAGGCCGATTTTAATCAGATAAGAGGCGTAATTTCATGGATTTGTTGGCGACGATGCGGATCTACGTCAGAGTCGTAGAGCGCGGGACGATGTCCGGCGCGGCGCGGGATCTCGACATGGGCCAGCCGGCCGTCAGCGAGCGCATCGACAAGCTCGAGAAATTTCTCGGCACCCGGCTGCTGATGCGCAGCGCGCGCACGCTCAATTGCACGGAAGAAGGCCGCATCTTCTATGCGCGCAGCAAGGAGTTGCTCGAAGCAGCGGAAGATACGATTGCCGCGGTATCGAAAACCGAGAACACGCTCGTCGGCACGATCCGGCTCGCGGCGGCGCAATGCTTCGGCGAGGTCGTGATGCCGCAGGCGCTGATGCAGATCCGCACGGCCTACCCGCGGCTTCACATCGACCTGGTGCTGAACGACAACATCGTCGATCCGGTCACGGAAGGCGTCGACATTTCGATGCGTCTCGGCCAGCTCGGCGACGGCGGGTTCGTCGCGCATCCGATCGGCGAAGTCGGCCGCGTGCTCGTGGCCGCACCGTCGTATCTCGACCGGTTCGGGCCGATCGAAACGAAGAGCGACCTCGCGAGCCATCCGTTCATTCGCGTGAAAGGCATCTTCGCGAACGAGCAACTGCCGCTGCAGGACGAAGACAAGACCGTCGAATACGCCCGGATCCAGACGGTGATGACGACGAGCCACTGGCGCCCGATGTTCGATACGATCGTGGCCGGCGGCGGTATCGGCGTGGTCCAGTTACCGGCCTGCATCACCGCATTCCAGCAGGGAAAGCTCGTGGAGATCCTGCCGCGCTACACGATCCCCGACTATGCGCTCAATGCGCTCGTGCAGGCGCAGCGCCCGCTGCCGCCACGCGTGCGCGCCGTCGTCGACCTGCTGAAGAAGGAAGTTCCGCTGCTGCTGACGAAGCATCGCCGGTAGTCGCCGCCCTGCGCCGCCATCACGCCTGCAGCGACTTCCCCGGCTCCTTCACGTGCGCATCGACTTCCATCTGGTAGAAGCGCGCGCTGACGAAGCCGAACAGCGTCCAGCCGAGGAACACGCACAGGCCGCCGAGCATCAGCGCCTGCTCGCCCGAGCTGAACAGCGCATAGAAGCTGTACGCGGTCGCGACCATCGCGACCACGTTCGTCACGAGCGCCTTGCCCGGCGGTACCTTCGCGACCTTCTGGATCGTGATCAACGCGGCCATCGACATCACGTAAGGCACGAGGTTCGTGACGACCGCGAGATCGACGATCTTCTGGAACTGGCTGCTCAGCTCCGGGCTGATCGTCATCAGCGCGAGCGCGACCTGTGCGACCAGCAGGATCACCATGCCCACGATCGGCGTGCCCGTGCGCGTGGCACGTGCGAACACCGGCAGGAAGTAGCCGACGTCCGCCGAGCTCTTGAACACCTGCGCGACCGTAAACTGCCAGCCGAGCAGCGAGCCGATGCACGCGATCACCATCAGCGCGGTGACGATCGTGCCGACGGTCGGCGTGAACATCGTCGCGAATGCGATGCCGAACGGCGCGTTCGACTTCGCGAGGATCGCGTTGGGCACGATCCCCGCGATCACGTTGGTCGACACGATGTAGAAGATCGCCGACGCGATCGTGCCGCCGAGCACGGCGATCGGCACGTTGCGCTCCGGATTCTCCACGGCGTCCGAGTTCGCGCACGCCGATTCGAGCCCGAGGAACGCCCACAGCGTCACCGCGATCGAGCTGCCGACGGCCGCCCCGAACGGCATGTCGTGCGGATTCCACGCGGCGCCCCAGGTCGCGCCGCTGAACCAGAACCAGCCGATCAGCGACACGACGACCACCGGAATGATCACGCCCCACACGGTCACCGCGCCGATCCGGCCGGTGATGCGCGAGCCGCCGAAATTCGCGACCGTCGTCAGCACGAGCAGGAAGATCGTCCACAGGCCCGTCTGCAGCGGCGACAGCGTCGCGTCGAACAGCACGGTGCCGTAGCCGACCGCCGTGACGCCGATCGCGACGTTGGCGATCACGAGCGACAGCCCGTACGTATAGTTCGCCATGTAGTTGCCGGCCTTGCCGAACGCGTACTCCGCGTAGCCGCCCATCCCGCCCGGCTTGCGGCTCAGCATCCCGCAGCGCGCGAACGCATAGGCCAGCGCGAGCGAACCGCCGGCCGTGACGATCCACGACAGCAGCGAGATCGTGCCGACCTGCGCGAGCTTCGACGGCAGCAGGATGATGCCGGAGCCCATCATGTTGACCGCCGTGAGAATGGTGAGCTGCCAGACGTTCATCCGGTGTTTCTGCGCGGCCGCCGGGGCCGCGCCGGACACGCGTGCTGCATTTTCCATGGTGTCGATCCTTCGATGTGAGGCCGCCGCGCGGCCGGTCGCTCGTTCGCCCGGTCGGGCGTCAGGCCGTCAGGCAGTACACGCGGTACGTACCGTCCTCGACCTCCACGCCATGCGTGTCGTGCGCGAACCCCGGGAACCGCCGGTCGTACGCTTCGAGCGCCTTCAGGTAGCCGAGCACCGGACCGCCAGCCGGCCCCGCGTTCTCGCCCGGCATCAGGAGCGGAATGCCCGGCGGATACGGCACGACGCCGGTGGCCACGGTACGCCCGGCCAGCTCGTCGAGCGTCACCTGCTCGATGCGACCCTGCACGAGATGCTCGTACGCGCGCACCGGGCTCATCTCCGGCTTCGGCAGGATCGAGAACGCCTCCGACATCAGCCGCGTCGTGCCGAGCTGCTCCATCGCCGCGAACATCGTGTCGGCCAGGTCCTTCAGCCCCATGCCCGCATAGCGCGAGCCATACTCCTTCGCGAGCGACGGAATCGCCAGGTCGAGCGGCAGGTTCGCGTCGTAGTCGCGCTTGAAATCGCACAGCGCGCTGACGAGCGAACCCCACTTGCCCTTCGTGATGCCGATCGAGAACAGGAACAGGATCGTGAAATCGGTCGTCTTCTCGACCACGATGCCGCGCGCATCGAGATACGCGGTGACGACGCTCGCCGGGATGCCGACCGGCATCAGGCCGCCGGCCGGCGCGACGCCCGGCGTGACGATCGACACCTTGATCGGGTCGAGCATGCAATAGCCGTCCTCGATGTTGCCGAAGCCATGCCATTGCGCGCCCGGGCGCAGCACCCAGCACGCCGGGTCGCTCGCGAGCAGTTCGGGCGGCGCATCGTGGAACGGCAGCGTGCGGCCCGTGCGCGCCTCGAGCACGGTGTCGGGCTGCCAGCATTCGAAGAACCAGTCGCCCTTCGCGCCGAATTCGCCGTTCATCCGCGCGATCATCTGCCGGAACGCGACGGCCTCTTCGATCGACTCGCGCGTCAGCGCGGCGCCGCCGGGGCCGTCCATCATCGCGGCCGCGACGTCGTTCGACGCGATGATCGCGTAGTTCGGCGACGTCGACGCATGCATCATGAACGTTTCGTTGAACTGGCCATGCGGAATCGGGCTGCGGCCGTCGCGCACGTGGATGTAGGACGCCTGCGACAGCGCGGTCAGCAGCTTGTGCGTCGACTGCGTCGCGAACACCGTGGGCCGGTCCGCATGATGGTCGCGCGGGTCGCCGTGCATCGCATGGCGGTCGCGATAGATCGGGTTGAAACGCGCGTAGCCGTACCACGCCTCGTCGAAGTGCAGCCGGTCGACGCTCGCGCCGAGCAGCTCCTCGACGCGCGTCACGTTGTAGCAGAGGCCGTCGTACGTCGAGTTCGTGACGATCGCGTGCTTCGGCTGGCGATCGGCCAGCCCGGCCGCGAGCGGGTTCGATGCGATCGCCTCGCGGATCGCCGTCTGCGTGAGGCGCTCCGAGGCGATCGGTCCGATGATCCCGTAGCGGTTGCGCGTCGGCACGAGGTACGTCGGGATCGCGCCCGACATCGTCATCGCGTGCTCGGCCGACTTGTGGCAATTGCGGTCGCACAGCGCGATCTGGTCGCGGCTCACGCTCGCCATCAGGATGATGCGGTTCGACGTCGACGAGCCGTTCGTCACGTGATACGTGCGATGCGCGCCGAACACGCGCGCCGCGTAGCGTTCGCTTTCGCCGATCGGGCCCGAGTGGTCGAGCAGCGAGCCGAGCTCGCCCACCGAGATCGACAAGTCCGAGCGGAACAGCGATTCGCCGAAATATTCGAAGAACGCGCGGCCGACCGGCGATTTCAGGAAGCCGGTGCCGCCCGTGTGGCCGGGCGTATGCCACGAGTATTCGTACACGCGCGAGAACTTCGCGAGCGCGCCGAACATCGGCGGCAGGACGGTCGAGCGATAGCGTTCGATCGCCGCGTGAATGCGCCCGCCGATGAAGTCGGCCGTATCCTCGAGCAGCCACACGAAATCGTCGACCTTGCCCATCACCGCGGCCGGTACCGACGACGCGACGCTGCGGTCGGCCAGCAGGAAGATCGGCACGCTGCCGTTGCGATGCCGGATCGCGTCGACCACGGCCTCGGACGGCCCGTGGCCGTCCACGCCGAGATCCCAGTCGAGCAGCACGCACTGGATCGACGGATCGGAGCGGAGCAGCACGATGGCATCGTCGGCGGACGTCGCCGTCAGCACGTCGATACCGCGTTGCGCGAGCTCCGCGCTCAGCGTGCGGACCGCACGCCCGGTCGCGGTTTCCTGCGCGATCTCGTCGTCGACCAGTAGCGCACGCATGCCGAGACGGCGGATGCCGCCGACAGAAGTATTCATGATGTTGCCCTCGCTGTTGCGTTGCTTCGATTGGTATTGTTCGTCTCACGAGCACGCGGACAGCAGGCCACGGGCAGCGGCATGAGACGCTCGCCATTCCGGCTTGATTCGCCGTCCAATTCGGAGCCGACTATGCCATGGATGCCTTTCGATGAAAAGCTGACGATTCGGTGAAGCCATCGACGCGTTTCAAATCGGATTTCATCATTGGATCATTTTTATGTGCGCCGCAGCACGCCAATTTCCGATTATTTGATCATGCTCATGCCGCAATGGCATTTCGATCCGGTCCGATTGAGTTCGTATGTTTTTGTTGCTACGATCGGCTGCGCCGGGCACGGCCCGATCGCGGCTGTGCCGCGCCGCACAAGGGTCCTGATGCAGTGCGCAATCGGCAATCGGCATTCGCGGGACCGTTTTCAATCGGCTGTAGCGCGTATCGGTTCGCGATTGCGTCCTGGCGCGAATACGGCTCCCGTTTCAGGTCATTTACCGGAGAGTTCGCGTGAGCCTGTTGAAAATCGCAGTCGAGCCGGCGCTGATCGGCGCCTTCCTCACCACGCACGAACAGGTCGACGTATTCCAGACCGATTTCACGAATATCGCGGCAATCGTCGTCGGAATCGATTCCGCGGAAAAGGTACTGAAAACCGTCGAAAGAACCGGTTTCGCGATTCCGTTCTTCGTCGCGGTCGAGCCCGACCAGGAAGTGCCGCCGTCGGTCCTGCCGAGCGCGAGCGGCGTGATCCAGCTTCGGCACGGCGGCCGCCATTACTACGGCCGGCAGATTTCCGCCGCCGCCGACATCTACAGCGAGAACCTGCTGCCGCCGTTCTTCAAGGTCATGCGCGAATACGTGCAGCGCGGCTACGTCGAATTCGACTGCCCGGGCCACCAGGGCGGCCAGTTCTTCTCGAATCATCCGCTCGGCCGGATGTTCTTCGATTTCTTCGGCGAAACGCTGTTTCGCGCGGACCTCTGCAACGCGGACGTGCGGCTCGGCGACCTGCTGATCCACGAAGGGCCCGCGCTGGAAGCGCAGCGCAACGCCGCGCGCATCTACAACGCGGACAAGACATACTTCGTGCTGAACGGCACGTCGACGTCGAACAAGGTCGTCACGAGCGCGCTGCTCGCGCCCGACGATCTCGTGCTGTTCGATCGCAACAACCACAAGTCGGTGCACCTCGGCGCGCTCGTGCTGTCCGGCGCGCGGCCGGTCTACCTCGAGACCGCGCGCAACGCGTGGGGCCTCATCGGCGGCGTCGACAGCGCGGCGCTCGGCGAGGCGCGCATTCGCGACGCGATCCGCGACGTCGCGCCCGAGCGCGCCGACCTGCCGCGCCCGTTCCGGCTCGCGGTGATCCAGCTCGGCACCTACGACGGCACGATCTACAACGCGCGCGAAATCGTCGACCGGATCGGCCATCTGTGCGACTACATCCTGTTCGATTCGGCGTGGGTCGGCTACGAACAGTTCATCCCGATGATGCAGGACTGCTCGCCGCTGATGCTGACGCTCGGCCCCGACGATCCCGGCATCTTCGTCACGCAATCGGTGCACAAGCAGCAGGCCGGCTTCTCGCAGACGTCGCAGATCCACAAGAAGGACAGCCACATCGAGGGCCAGAAGCGCTTCTGCGATCACCGGCGCTTCAACAACGCGTACATGATCCACGCGTCGACGAGCCCGTTCTACCCGATGTTCGCGGCGCTCGACGTCAACGCGCAGATGCACGCGGGCCCGGCCGGCAAGCGCCTGTGGCGCGACTGCGTCGCGCACGGCGTCGACGCGCGCAAGCTGCTGCTGAAAACCTGCCGCCAGATCCGCCCGTTCGTCCCGCAGCAGGTCGACGGCCGCCCGTGGGCCGACCATCCGACCGAGCAGATCGTCGACGACCTGCGCTTCTTCCGCTTCCATCCGGCCGACACGTGGCACGGCTTCGATGGCTATGCGGACGACCAGTATTTCGTCGATCCGTGCAAGCTGCTGCTGACGACGCCCGGCATCGATCGCGACACGCACGAATACGCGGCGTTCGGCGCGCCGGCGCCGATTCTCGCGCGCTATCTGCGCGAGCACGGCGTCGTGCCCGAGAAGGCCGACCTGTACACGATCCTGTTCCTGCTCACGCCATCGGAGAGTTTCGGCAAGCTGCAGCATCTGGTCGCGCACCTCGCGCAGTTCGAGCGCCATCTCGACCAGGACACGCCGCTGCGCGAAGCGATTCCGTCGCTGTGCGAAGCGTATCCGGAGTTGTACGGCACGATGCGCCTGCGGCAGCTGTGCCAGCGCATGCACGACTTCTACCGCAGCCACGACATGAAGCATCTGCAGAAACAGATGTTCCGGCGCGCGCAGTTCCCGAAGCAGGCGATGCTGCCGCAGGCCGCGAATGCCGAGTTGATCCGCAACAACGTCGAACTCGTGACGCTCGACCGCATCGAAGGCCGGATCGCGACCGAAGGCGCGCTGCCCTACCCGCCGGGCATCTTCTGCGTGGTGCCGGGCGAAGTGTGGGGCGGCCCGGCGCTCGACTACTTCCGCGCGCTCGAAGCCGGAATCAACGCACTGCCGGGCTTCGAGCCGGAAATCCAGGGCGTGTACCTGCAGACGAAGCCGGACGGCACCAAGCAGGCATCGGCGTACGTGGTCGCGGCCGGCGCGGACGCGTCGCGCATGTAGGTCCGGTGGGCGGCTGCACGCCGCCCGCCGTCTGTTCCGGAGACGACCGCCCGGTGCCGCGACGGCCGCGCACCGGCACTTGCGCATGGTCCGACCGTGCGGTACCGTCCTCCTTTCCGGGATAACCGAAGCCTCGCCTCGAAACCCATCCGTCGATTCGATCCGATGCGGCCCCGCCCCTGCCCGGCGCCGTCGCATCGCGCGTACAGGAGGGGTTTGCGTTGGACGTTCGCGTGTATCTGCTGGCCGCCGCCGTGTTCCTGGCCGGCGTTGCCGAAAACATCTGCGTCGGCATCCTGCCGGCGATCTCCGCCGGCCTTCACGTGTCGATCGCCGCTGCCGGACAGCTCACCACGATATTCTCCGCCGTGTTCGCGCTCGCCGCGCTCGTGGCCGCGTCGTTCGTCGCACGGGTCGAACGGCGCACCGCGCTGCTCGCGGCGCTCGGCGCGTTCGCGGCCGCGAACCTGGGCGCCGCCGCGAGCCCCGGCTATGCGAGCCTGTTTGCCGCGCGCGTGCTGATGGCCGCGAGCTGCGCGACGCTGATCCTCGTCGCGACGCGCTTCGCGGCCGAACTCGCGCCGGCGTCGCAACGCGGCCGCGCGATCGGCATCGTGTTCATGGGGATCAGCGCGTCGCTCGTGCTCGGCGTGCCGATCGGGATGCGCATCACCGAATGGGCCGGCTGGCGCGCGGTGTTCGTGTCGATCGCGATGCCGGCGCTGCCGCTCGGAATCTGGCTCGCCCGCCGGCTGCCGCGCATGGCGCCTGCCGCGGCTCGCGCCTCCGGCGTGCCGTCGTATCGCGCCGTGCTGGCGCGGCCGCGGCTGCTCGCCGCGCAATGCGTATCGATCGCGATGATCGGCGGGCATTTCACGCTGTTCGCGTATCTCACGCCATATCTGCAGGCCGTGCTGTCGCCCGGCGCGGCCGCGCTCGAAGGGCTGTACGTCGCGTTCGGGATGGCCGGCGTGACCGGCGCGTGGCTCGGCGGGCTCTTCTCGGATCGGCTCGGCGCTTCGCGCACGCTGTGCGCATGTCCGGCCGTGTTTCTCGTCGCGATGGCCGTGCTGCCGGCGGCCGGTGCGTCGCCGCTCGCATTCGTGCCCGCGATGATGCTGTGGGGCGGCATCAGCTGGTCGATCTCGCCGATCGTGCAGAACTATCTGATCCACACCGCGCCGTCGCTGGCCGACGCGAGCGTCGGCATCAACGTGTCGGCGATGCATGCGGGCGTCGCGCTCGGGTCGGCGTTCGGCGGCGTACTGGTCGGGCGCAATGCACTGCTCGTTACACCGTGGGCCGGCTGCGTGCTGGTGGCCGTCGCGCTGGCATGCGCGTGGGTCGCGGCACGGCCCGCGCGGCAGGCCGTGCGCGCGTCGTGAATCGTGCCGGGCGATGTGCTGCACCGCCCGCCGTCTCACCACGCCTGCCGGTAAATCTCCAGCGCGTCTGCCTCGGCCACCTCGCGCGGATTGTTCACGAGCAGGCGCGTCTGCAACATCGCGTCCGACGCCACCCTCGGCAGATCGGCCTCGCCGATGCCGACTTCGCGCAGCGTGCGCGGAATGCCCGTCGCGACGATCAGCCGGTCGATCTCGGCGATCAGCGCATGCGTTTTCGCCTCGTCGCTGCCGGTGGCCGACGGCGCGACGATGGCTGCCAGTTCCGCATACAGCGGCGCGGCGGCCGGCGCATTGAAGCGCAGCACGTGCGGCAGCACCAGCGCGTTCGACAGCCCGTGCGGTACGTGGAAGATTCCGCCGACCGGATAGGCCAGCGCGTGCACGGCCGCGACCGGCGCATTCGCGAACGCCTGCCCCGCGAACATCGCGCCGACCAGCATCGCTTCGCGCGCGTGCCGGTTCCGGCCGTCGTCGCACGCGGCAAGCAGGTTGCGCGACAGCAGCGTCAGCGCGTGCGTGGCCAGCATGTCGGAGACCGGATTCTTCAGCCGTGCGGACGTGTACGCCTCGATCGCATGCACCATCGCGTCGATGCCGGTGGCGGCCGTCGCCGCGCGCGGCAGGCCGAGCGTGAGTTCCGCGTCGAGGATCGCGACGTCCGCGAACAGATGCGGCGACACGACGCCCATCTTGCGCGCCTCGCCGACCGTGACGATCGACACCGCCGTGACCTCGGAGCCGGTGCCGGCCGTGGTCGGCATCTGCACGAGCGGCAGCCGCGCGCTCGCGACCTTGTCGACGCCGTACATGTCGGCCAGCGCCTGCTGCCCCGGCGCGAGCACCGCGATCAGCTTCGCGACGTCCATCGACGAGCCGCCGCCCAGGCCGAGCACGATCTCGGCATCGGCCGCGACGGCCCGCTCGGTCGCGTCCAGCACCACGTGCTCGGGCGGATCGGCGATCACGTCGTCGATCACGGTGACCTGCCAGCCGTGCGCGGCGAGGCTCTCCAGCGCGGGCGCGAGCACGCCGCTGCGATGCAGGAACGCATCGGTGACGACGCACAGCCGCGCGAGCGCCGGAAAGCGTTCGCGCAACAGCGCGCCGAGCCGGCGCGCAGCGCCGAATTCGACGATCTGCGTCGGCACGGTACGGAATTGAAACGGATTCATCGGGTGCCTCCCGGTGGCGTCGCCGTGCCGGTGTCCGGCTGCACCATGTAGCGCGACACGTCGCGGCGATCGAGCAACGGCATGATCGTCCCGATTCCGATCCGCTGAAAATGCGGCGTTTCCCGATGCGCGTCGAGGCCGTCCGCATCGCGGTAGCGCTCGAGGATCACGATGTGGTCGGGATGCTCCGGCGACCGGAAATACGCGTAGTCGAGGTTCTTGGGCTCGGCGCGCGTGGCCGGCGCGAGTTCCGCGAGCAGTTCGACCACGCGGTCGCCGTTGCCGGGTTTTGCGAAGTAATGCGCGATCACCTGCAGATAGGGTTCGTTCATGCTGGGCTCCAGGTTCGACACAAGCCCGTCACGCCGACGGGTCGAAATTCCACCACGCGCTGTCGCTCGTCGATACCGCGACCGCGCCGTGCCGCCGCGCGCTGCGCACGTCGTCCGCATTGCCGACGAATCCGGACGCGACGATCGGCGGCAGCGCCTGCCGGTCGGCTTCGCTCAGGTGCGCGAGCATCGGCGCCGGCATCAGCTGCACCAGGTTCGGATCGCTCTGCTCGATCGCCTTCACGCTGCGCGGCCACGTCGAACGGTCGGTCACGAACACCTTCTGCATCGTGATCAGCCCCGCGCGGTTCGCGCGCTGGATCGTCGCGACGCGCGTCGACACGACGCTCGCGACACCGATATCGGCCAGATACTCGACGCCGCCCTTGTCCTGGGACAGCCCGTCGCAACTGTCGATGTTGACGATCACGAACTTGCCGGCCCGGGCGAGCGCCGCGACCACCGCCTGCAAGCGCCGCAGGTCGACGTTCGCGACGATGCCGACCTCGGCCGCGCTATCGACGAAGCTGTCGGCCTGCTCGACGCCGTACAGCGTGGCGATGACGGGATGACGGGCGAGACGCGCGCCCAGCGACTTGTCCATGACGTTTACCGGTCGACGTGCGGGCCGGTCTCGTCGCCGAGACCGAGCTTGCCGGGGTTGAGGATATGCTTCGGGTCGAGCGCGCGCTTCACCGCCCGCAGCACCGGAAACGCGGTGCCCAGCGAATCGCGCATGTACGGTGCACGCAACAGCCCGACACCGTGGTGATGGCTCAACGCCGCATTGTATTGGATCAGCACCGCGTTCGCCGCGTCCCACGCCGCGCGATACCACGCGGCCCGCTCGGCCACCGCGACGTCGCCGCGCAGCGAGAAATACAGGCACGCGCCGTCCGCGTACGCATGCGACTGGTGCGCGGACCCGGCCAGCGTGCCCGGCACCGCCTGCAACGCGGCCACCACGTCGCGATAGATCGCCGCGAGGTCGCGCCAGCGGCCGCACATTTCCAGCGTGTCGGCGACGAAGCCCGGGCTGCGCTTGAAGCCTTCCGCGCTCTTGCCGGTCAGGTAGCGGGTGTCGAGCCACTTCTCGAAGATCGCGTCGCCATCGAGTTTGTGCCCGCTCGCGTCGCCGACGCGCGCGCCGATCGCCATCACCACATCGACCATCTCCGGCGCGCCCTCGTCGGCGATCAGCAGCACGTTCGTGTCGGGCAGGCCGAACTGCACGCCGCTTTCGAGCGCGTCGTAGAGCCGAAGCGCCGCCGGATTCGCGCCGCGCTGCAGGATCTCGCGGCACGCGTCGAGGCCGGCCGCGAACGTGTCGAAGCCGTACGCGAGCGCACGGCCGTAGTCCGGCAGCCGATGCAGCTTCAGGCGCGCACGCACGATGATGCCGAGCGTGCCTTCGCTGCCGATGAACAACTGCTGCAGGTCCGGGCCGACCGCCGCGCGCGAATACCCGCCCAGCGTGACGAGGCTGCCGTCCGCGAGCACCACGTCCATGCCGAACACCATGTCCTCGATCTTGCCGTAGCGCGTCGACAGCTGCCCCGCGCCGCGGCACGCGATCCAGCCGCCCACGGTGCTGATCCCGAACGACGACGGCCAGTGCCCCATCGTCAGCCCGTGCTCGCGCTGCAGCGTGGCCTCGAATACGTCGCCGAACATGCCGGCTTCGACGTCGACGATCTGGCTCTCGGCGTCGACGCCGACCAGCCGGTTCAACCCGCACACGTCGAGCACGATGCCGCCGCGCACCGGCAGCGCCGCACCCGTCACGTTGCTGCGGCCGGCCGACGCCGTGACCGGCAGCGTCGCCGCGTGTGCGATGCGCATCACGGCCTGCACCTGCTCGACCGTCGACACGCGCACGACGACCGCGTGCGGCGTCGCGGGCCGGCCGCCCGTCTCCACGACCATCGACGCGGCCCACCAGTCGCGCGTCCACGCGACGACGTCGGCCGGCTGCACGAGCACCTCGTCGGCCACCGCGCGCAGCGCGTCGACCTGCTGCGGCGATACCGTGACCGGCGCCCGCTGCATGCCGGCCTCGACAGGCGCGCCGCCTGTCGCGGGCAGGTTCAGTGCGTAGGGCGGCGGCGTATGCGCGCCGACGACGTAGTTGCCGCGGTTGTAGCCGCGCTTGATGGCTTCCTTGCTGATCATCCGTTTTCTCCGATGAGGATGGCTTTTTCGAGTGCGACGGCGGCGACGTAGTCGCGCACCTGGCTGGCGACGGCCGCGTCGGACAAGCCGAGCTCCGCCTGAAGGATGGCGCCGACGCGCGGCGCGGCGCGTGCCGACGCGTCGCGCGCCATCAGCCGCGCGCGGGTGCGGCGCGACAGCACGTCGTCGACGCTGCGCGCGAATTCGTGGCGTACCGCATAGAGCACTTCCGCTTCGCTGTACGGCAGCCCTTCGACGATCGGCGCGAGCAGCGACGGCGTCGCATCGGCGAGGTCGCCGACGAAGCGCGCCTCGGTGCCGTAGCGTTCGCCGAGATGCGCGGCGAGCCCGCCCGATGCGACGATCGCCTGCGGGTCGTAGCCGGCCGCCCCGAGCAGGTACGCCGATTTCGTGCGGCAGCGCGTGCGGCGGCCGAGCAGCTTGCCGACCGTATCGATGGTCTGCTCGGCCATGTGCCGCGACGTCGTCAGCTTGCCGCCGACGATCGTCACGAGGCCGTCGGGCGCGACATGGATCTCGTGATTGCGTTTCATCTCGATCGTCTTGCCGCCGGGCGGCCCGACGAGCGGCCGGCATCCGGCGATGCTGCCGACCACGTCGTCCGCGCTCAGGTCGACTTTCAACGCGGAGCGCGCGCCTTCCAGCAGGAAATCGAGTTCCTGCCGCGTGCAGTGCACGTCGTCGAGATCGCCGTCGTAGTCCTCGTCGGTCGTGCCGAGATACGACACGTTGCCCCAGCGCGTGATCGTCGCGCGGCGGTTGCGGCCCGGCACGGGGATCGTCACCGTGCAGTCGTTGCGGATCTTCAGCCACGGAATCGCGACGTGCACGCCCTTCGCGGGCCGCACTTGCAATCCAGATGCGTCGCCCTTGCGTGCACCGGTCCAGTCACGCAGCCACACGCCGGTCGCCATCACCACCACGCGTGCCCGCACGCGCCGCTCGCGGCCGTCGGCGTGCACGATCGCGCCGTCGACCTTGCCGTGGCCGTCGCGCGTCAGTTCCACCACGCGCGCATGATTCGCCACCGCCGCGCCATGGAACGCGGCCGTGCGCACGAGGTTCAGCGTCAGGCGCGCATCGTCGACGCGCGCGTCGAAGTACAGGAAGCCGCCCGTCAGGTAGGTTTCGTTGAAGGTCGGGCAATGCGACAACACCTCGGCCTTGGTCAGCTTCTGGTGCAGGATGCCCTCGCGCCAGCCGCCGGCGATGTCGTAGGTCCACAGCAGGCTTTCGAAGGCTTTCGCGAGACGCCGGTCGAACACGCCTTCGCGCTCCATCACCGGGAACAGGAACGGCAGCCGCTGCACGAGATGGCGCGCGTTGCGCCGCAACCGCTGCCGCTCGAGCAGCGAATGGCGCACGAGCCCGAGATTGCCCTGCTCGATGTAGCGCAGTCCGCCGTGCACCATCTTCGACGATTTCGACGACGTGCCCGACGCGAAATCGCTCTTCTCGACGAGCGCGACGCGCAGCCCGCGCAGGCTCGCGTCGAACGCCGCGTAAGCGCCCGTCACGCCGCCGCCGACGATCAGTACGTCGAACGTATCCGTCTCGAGTCGCGCCAGATGCTCGTCGCGGTTCACGCGTAGCGGCTCCGTGGCCGTCATGCCGGCCCGGTCCGTGCGGGGTTTTCTGGATGGCAAAAACATCATGCTGGTCGTTCTCCGTGCTTACGCATGAGCAAAATCGGCCGCGTGCGCGAGCTCGGACGCGATCCGCGCATGCCAGGCCGCGCGCCGCCGCTGCCGGCTGTCCGCATCGATCGACGGTTCGAAGACGGCGTCGGTGACGAGCGTCGCACGGGCCGCCTCGAGCGATTCCCACAGCAACCCCGACGCGCCCGCGAGAAACGCCGCGCCGCGCAGGCTCGCGCGATCGCCGTCGCGCATCCGGCGCACCGGCACGCCGCTCACGTCGGCCTGGATCTGCAGCAGCGTGTCGCTGCCCGCGAGGCCGCCGCCGACGATCAGCTCCGACACGCCGGCCCGCGCGACCGCCTCGTTCGCCTCCATGCACGACGCGACCGAATGCGCGATGCCTTCGAGCACCGCGTGCGCGACCTCGGCCTGCGTCGTCGCGATCGAGATGCCTGACAGCAGCGCACGCGCGTTCGGCTCCATCCTCGGCACGCGCAGGCCGGTGAGCGCCGGCACGAAGGTCACGCCGCGCGCCGACCGCACGGTGCCAGCCAGCGCGCTGATCTGCGCGGGGTCGTCGAACCAGCGCAACTTTTCGCAGACCCAGCGCAACGCCGAGCCGGTCGTCGCGACGAAGGTTTCGAGCGAGTAATGCGACACGCCGCCGTGCCGCCGCGCGGTCATCGCCAGCGTGCCGTCGTGCGCGTGGCCGGGTTGCGCATGCGATCCGGCGTCGGGGCGCGCCGTCCCCGTCAGCAGGTCGACGAAGCTGCCGGTGCCGTGCACGCACATCGCCTGGCCGCGCTCGACGCAGCCGAGGCCGACCGCGCCCGCGAACTGGTCGCCCGCGCACGCGAGGATCGGCACGTCGATGCCGAGCACGTCCGCGCGCGTGTGGCCGAACGCGTCGGCGTCCTCGCGCAGCGCCGGCAGCAGTTCGCGCGGAAAGCCGAGTGCGTCGAGCCACGGGTCGAAATAGCGATGCTCGCCGAGCAGGTACGCGCTGGCGGACGTCGCGTTGGTCGGCGTCGTCATGCACGCGCGTGCCTCGGACAGATGCCACAGCAGCCACGTGTCGATCGTGCCGAACGCGAGACGGCCGGCGCGATGCGCATCGGCCACCGCGCGCGACGTACGCAACTGGTGCACGGCCCACAGATACGGCGAGCGCACCCCCGCCGGCCGGCCGACCTGCGGCACCAGCACGCGGTCCCAGTCGGCCGCGAGACGGTCGAGCTCGGCCGCATGGCGCGTGTCCTGCCAGACCATCGCGGGCACGAGCGCGCGCCCGGTCCGCGTGTCCCACAGCACGGCGGTCGCACGCTGCGTCGCGAGCGCCAGCGCGACGATGCGCACGTGCTGTTGATGCGCCTGCGCGAGCGTCGCACGGCAGACGGCGAGCGTCTTGTCGAGGATTGCGTTCGCGTCCTGTTCGACGACGCCGGGCTGCGGGCTCTCGACCGACAGCGGCAGGTATTCCAGGCACGACACGTGGCCGCTCGCGTCGACGAGCGCGGCGCGCGTGCCGGACGTGCCTTCGTCGATCGCGAGAATGGCGTTTCGGGATTCGGTCATCGCTGCGTTTTCTCGATGGCGGGTTTCAGGAAGGCCGACGTGGCGCGGCCGTCGTCGCCGAAGTGCGGCGCGTCGGGTTCGTTGTCGGGATTGACGGTGGTGCGGGTCGGATCCCAGCGGATCGCGAAGCAGATCGCGCTGGCTACGCACGGCACGATCGCGAGGATCAGGAACGTGTGTTCGAGGCCGTAGCGCGCACGAAACAGCGGAAAGACCAGCAGGCCGAGCGCCGCGCCGATCGAGCCGAGCGCCCCGACGATGCCGTTCGCACCCGCGCGCAATTCGCCGCGAAACGACAGCGACGACAGGCTCTTGCCGTTCGCGCCGGGGCCGACCTAGTGGAACAGGATGAACAGCGACGGCACGACCACCGACAGCCACAGCGGCATGCGCGCATGAAACAACCCGAGCGCAACCAGCATCACGCAGACCGCCGCGAAGCCGAACGCCGACGCGCGACGCAGCCCGACACGGCGGCCGACCGCCGACGACGAGAAGCCGCCGACGATCCCGAACAGGTTGAACACGAGCGCGCCGAGCGTCGCGTAGACGAAGTCCTTGCCGAACAGCGCCGCGCTGATCAGCGGCAGGTACCAGCCGATCGCGAAGTATTCGATCGACTGGCCGATCTGCACGGTCGCGGCCAGGATCGTGCGCGGCAGGTAGACGCCGCGAAAGATCAGCAGCACGTTCGCGAGGCCGCGCGTGGCCGGATTGACGATGGGAGTACGTTCATGCGCGGGCGCGGCGACGAATGGCTGCCCGTAGATGCGCGTCATCGCGCGCGCCGCCTCGTCGAGCCGCTCCTTGCGGGCGAGCCAGATCGGGCTTTCGACGAGGAATGCGCATTGCAGCGCGAGGATCGCGACGCCGAACACGGCGGTCGCCGCCACCGAGCAGCGCCAGATCGAATCGCCGACCTGCCAAGCATGAAACAGCAGCGCGAGCAGCAGGTTCAGGCACACGGCCGTGTACCACATGCCCTGCCAGGTATTGAGTCGGCTCTTCAGGCGGCCCGGCGTGAATTCCGCGAGCATCGCCATCGCGATCGCGAAGTCGATGCCGTACGCCATCCCGACGAAGAAGCGGCCCGCGAGAATCGTATTGAAATCGGGCGCGAACACCACCAGCAGCGCGCCGATCACCGACAGCAGCTTCGCGGCGATCAGCGGCCGCACGCGGCCCCAGCGGTCGGCCATCCAGCCGCCGATCGGGTTGAACGCGATCGCGACCCACGACGCGAACGACGTCATCCATGCGACCTGCGCGGCCGACAGATGCAATTCGTGCGTCATCGGCCCGAGGCCGGCGCTCAATGCCGAGTTGGAAAATGCGTCGAGAAACAGCCCGCCGAGCGACAGCCACCAGACGAGTCCCGCCCTGCCCGCGATACCGGGGCGCGTGTCGAGAAAGGAGATGACGTCTTCAATGCCATGAAGCTTGACCGCGATCGTTTGCACAATCGGCCTCCGTATATTTGTTCTGTAAGAGGCTCGACATTGCAGATGCGATCGACGCATGGAGAGACCATCTTACAGATAGTCTCTTATCTAGATCTGCCTGCGCAATTTACGGCGGGCAACGCGCTGGTGTCAAGCGCGGTCGGTTGTGCGATGCAGCGACGCGCACGTCGGCGCTCCCCGCAATCGTTGCGTACGCAACGTCATCTCCCGGCTGGCCGCGCGCGGTCAGCCACCTGTTCACCACGGCACCGTGCGCCCCAGATAGTCGAGGTATTCGAGCCCGGGCCGCGCCCGCTTCGCGAGCAGCACGTCGACGAGGCTCGGCACGCTTTCGTCGATGGTCAGGCGTGCGTCGGGCCCGCCGAGTTCGGTGCGGACCCAGCCGGGCGCCATCAGCGCCATCGCGCGGCGCGTATCGGCCTGACGCGCCGCGAAGCTGCGCATGAACTGGTTCAGCGCGGCCTTGCTGCCGCGATAGACCTCGCGCATGCCGCTGACGTTGTTCGCGACGCTGCCCTGCCCCGACGACATCGCGCCGATCAGCCCGTCGTCGGTCACCAGATCCTGCAGCGTCTCGATCGCGCGCATCGGCGCCAGCGCATTCGTGATCATCACGCGTACGAATTCGTCGGTCGTCACTTCACCGATCGTTTCGTTAGGATCGTTGGTCGTGCCCGCGTTCACGAACAGCATGTCGAAGCGCCGGCCCGCCAGACGCTCGCGCAGCGCGGCCAGTTGCGCGGGCGCGCAGATGTCGAGCGTGCCGATCTCGAGCCGGCCGTCGAACCGCTCGGCCAGCTCGTGCAGCTGCGTGCGCCCCGATTCTGCGCGCACGGTCCCCGTCACGTTCCAGCCCTTGTTCAGGAAGGCCTCCGCCATCGCGAGCCCGAGGCCGCGCGACGCCGCGACGAGGAGGATCGCGGGCGCGTTGCGTCGATTCGATTCAGTCGATTGCATGGTTTTTGCGTTTACCGTGTTCGTCATGCACCCACTATAGGCGGGCGCCACGACAGGCGCCAGACGCACCGAATGCAATCCATCGTTGCATCGAACGCCATGTCACGCCTCGCAGTGGCGTATCCTGTCCACATGGAAAACATCGACCTGAACCTCGTCACCGCGCTCGACGCGCTGCTGTCAGAGAGCAGCGTGACCGGCGCCGCGCGCCGGCTGGGCCTGAGCACGTCCGCGATGAGCCGCACGCTCACGCGGTTGCGCGCCGCCACCGGCGATCAACTGCTCGTGCGCGCCGGGCGCAGGCTCGTGCCGACCCCGCACGCAACCGCGTTGCGCGACCGCGTGCATGCCGTCGCGAGCGACGCGCGCGCCGTGCTGCGGCCGGCGACGGCCGACGTCGACCTCGCGACGCTCACGGCCACGTTCACGATCCGGGCGGCCGCGTCGTTCATGGAAATGCTGGCCGGCCCGGTCGTGGCCGCGCTGGCCGACGTCGCGCCGCACGTGCGTATCCGCTTCGTCCCGAAGCTCGACAGCGATCCGCAAGCGCTGCGCGACGGCACCGTCGACCTGCAAATCGGCAAGCGCGGCGACGACGCGCCCGAGCTGCACACGCGGATGCTCTTTCACGACTGGCACGTCGCGGTGGCGCGCGTCGGGCATCCGCTGTTCGCGTCGGCCCGGATCACGCCCGCGCGCTATGCAGCCTGCCGTCACGTCATCGCGGCCCAGTTCGGCGATTTCGACGGACCGGCCGACGACTCGACCGGCCAGGCCGGCCCGGGCCCCGCCGTGCACGTCGTCGTGCCCGGCTATCCGGACGCGATGCGTGTCGCGGCCAGTACCGACCTGGTCGCGCTGGTGCCGCGCTCGAGCCTCGGTAACGCGTGCTCGCCGGGGCTCACCGACGCGCTCGGGCTGCGCAGTTTCGAGATCCCGGTCCGCTTGCCGGCGATCCTGGTGTCCGCGCTGTGGCATCCGCGCATGCACGGCGACCCCGTGCATCGCCGCCTGCGCGATGCGGTCATCGCCGTCTGCCAGCGCGCGTATCCGGATTCGCGCCCGCCACGCACGACGACGCGCGGCAAAGCAACGCGCGCAGCGGGCTGACGTCGCGCGGCTCACGCCAGCCGGCCGCCGTCGACTATTGCGGCACGGCCGGGCGGCGCCGGCGGGCCCTTCGGCTAAAATGCCGCACTTTCCACCTTGTCCGGCCCGCTCGCCATGCAACCCGCCTCCTCCGCCCAATCCGCCTCCCATGGCGCCGACGCCGCAGAATCGGCCCGCGACCTCGTCTACGGCCCGAACGACCGGCCGGCGCCGATGGTCGCCTTCGTCGCCGCGCTGCAGCACCTGCTGGCGATCATCGTGCCGATCGTCACGCCGGGCCTGCTGATCTGCCAGGCGCTCGGCGTGTCCAGCCGCGATACGACCCTGATCGTGTCGATGTCGCTCGTCATTTCCGGCATCGCCACCTTCGTCCAGTGCAAGCGCTTCGGCCCGCTGGGCGCCGGCCTGCTGATCGTCCAGGGCACCAGCTTCAACTTCGTCGGCCCGCTGATCGCCGGCGGCAGCCTGATGGTCAAGCAAGGCACGCCGGTCGAGACCGTGATGGCCGCGATCTTCGGCGTCGTGATCGCGGGGTCGTTCGTCGAGATGGGCGTGTCGCGCATCCTGCCGTTCGTGAAACGCCTGATCACGCCGCTCGTCACCGGCATCGTCGTGCTGCTGATCGGCCTCACGCTGATCAAGGTCGGCCTCATCAGCATGGGCGGCGGCTACGGCGCGATGGCCAAGGGCACGTTCGCGAGCGCGGAGAACCTCACGCTGTCGGGCCTCGTGCTCGGCACGATCATCCTGCTGAACCGCGTGCCGGTCGTCTGGGTGCGCAGCACCGCGCTCGTCATCGCGCTTGCGATCGGCTACCTCGCGGCCGCGTTCCTCGGCCGCCTCGATTTCACCGGCATGCACCAGGCCGCGCTGTTCCAGGTCCCGACGCCGCTGCACTTCGGCATCGGCTTCTCGTGGGCGCTGTTCGTGCCGATGCTGATCATCTATCTCGTCACGTCGCTCGAAGCGATCGGCGACGTGACGGCCACCAGCAAGATCTCGAACGAGCCGGTCGAAGGGCCGGTGTGGATGCAGCGCATCAAGGGCGGCGTGCTCGTCAACGGCGCGAACTCGCTGCTGGCCGGCGTGTTCAATACGTTTCCGAGCTCGGTATTCGCGCAGAACAACGGCGTGATCCAGATCACCGGCGTCGCGAGCCGCTACGTCGGCATCTGGATCGCGGGCATGCTGGTGGTGCTCGGCCTGTTCCCGGTCGTCGCCGGCGTGCTGCAGGCGGTGCCGGAGCCGGTGCTCGGCGGTGCGGCGATGGTGATGTTCGGTGCGGTGGCCGCGTCGGGCATCAACATCCTCGCGGGCGTCCACCTCGACCGCCGCGCGCTGCTGATCATCGCGGTGTCGCTCGCGCTCGGCCTCGGCGTGTCGCAGGTGCCGGACATTCTGAACAGCCTGCCGCATGCACTGAAGAACGTGCTGGAATCGGGCGTGGCGACGGGCGGCATCTGCGCGCTCGTGATGAACTGGTTCCTGCCGGAAAAGAAGTAAAGGCAAACGCGGCACGAACCGCATGACGGCGCGGCACGCATGACGGGCCGCGTCGTTCGACCGTCGTCCGCGAACGTCAAATCGGGTCAGGCTGCCTTGGCCGATCGATCCGCGCTGGTTAGAATGGCTCCATGCCCCAAACGCGAGCGCCCAACCCCTCCGCCGAAACGAGCGCCGTCCCGATCAAGGAACGCGCGACCGTCGTCTGCTACCGCGACGAGCAAGTCCTGCTCGTCGCGCGTGCGTCGTCGCGCTGGGCGCTACCGGGCGGCACGATCAAGCGTGGGGAGACGCCGCTCGAAGCCGCGCATCGCGAGTTATGCGAAGAAACCGGTGTGACCGGCCAGCATCTCGTGTACTCGATGCAGTTCACCGGGCTCGCAAAAATCCATCACGTGTTCTTCGCGGAAGTCGGCCCGGACCAGACGCCGCAAGCGAACAACGAGATCGAGAAATGCAAGTGGTTTCCGATCGACGGTGTCGATGCGCTGCGCGCCAGCATCCCGACGAAACGGATCGTCGAACTCGTCTACAACCACGAAATCCGTAAAGCGTAGGCATCGGCGCGGCGAACGCATGCACGCGCAGCCGGCGAACTCGAGCCAATTTTCGTGGATCAGCGGCACGCGTGCGCTCAATGCGAGCGCTTTCTTCGCAGTTCGTGCGTGGAATAGACGACGAGGAAAACGCCTAGCATCGCGACGCCGGACGCCATGAAGTCGTTCGCGCTTCCCGAGCCGTGCAAGGATTGCGGGAAGATGCCGAGACTCAACCCTGCCGCCGCGAGAAACAATCCTGCAGCCACACCCCAGATCGGTCCGGCGGTCTTTTCGATTTTATTTTTCATACAGCACCCGTCTACAGTCATGACCTGAACGGTATCGGCAAAAACGCGCGCGTCTACCTTCAGTCATTTCACTATAGCCGGGAAATAATTCCCGCACTTCTAGTGCTTTTCCCGATCAAGTTTGCGCGGTCGCGGCCGTTGCGCGATGCGGGCGCGCGCAGTCCGAAGCATGCCGAGTCGGGAGAAAAACGAGGTGGCGGAAGGCAGCAGGAGTCGAACCTACCCAGGAGCGTCTGACGCCCCTAACCGGGTTTGAAGGCCGATTATGCTGTATGTAAACTCAGTTGACTGGACGCGAACCCGCGACGCCATGCGGGTTTGATGATTCGTCAATGCTGTAAAAGCGTACAGTAGGTAGACACGCTAAGGCAGAAAAGTCCACACCCATTTTGGTGTCTGGATCCTAGGCTGGCGTCGTGACCGCCAGCGCCGCGATCACCCGCGCGATCGCATGATCCGTCACGTTCGCGAACGGGAGCGCCGGCCGGCCGATCGCCTGGATCGAACCGGCATGCTTCCAGCCTGGCGGTAGGTCCGGCACGATGTCGTTCCCGTTTTTGTACAGGCAGAGCGGCACCTTCTCGAGCAGTGCCGCGACACTCCCGTTCGTGCTCACCCGCGGCGGCTCGAAACCGTAGACGGCTGTGGGCGCCCGGCCGGCGGCCACCATCGCCGACGCGGCCATGATCGCGATCGCGGCGCCGAGTGAGTGTCCGACGAGCGTCACCGGCCGGCCGGCGATTGCGGCGAGCACCGGTGCAGCGATCGCTTCCCACGCGGCCCAGAAACCATGATGCACCTGGCCGACGCCGATCACATCGATAGGATGGACGTCCAGGTCAGCCACCACGCTGTCGAGGTTGTCGGTGCCCGGGAAGGCGACAACCAGACCGGCGGCCGTCTGGCGTACGATCGCGCGCGAAGCGCTGTCCGCCTTGCCGATGTCTGGCGCTGCGGCATAGGCCTCTTGCGCGAGCAGCGCGTAATCGCGCGGCGTCATTGCAGCGGCGCGCCCGCGAGCGGCGTCGACGCAGCGGCCGCGAGCGGCGCCGTCGTCAGGATCTGGTCGATGAGCGCCTGAACCATCGGCCCGAACGTCTGGAGCCCGAGCAGGATGGCCTGCTGCTGCGGCAGCGCGGGCACGGCCTGTACGATCGTGATCGCCGCCGGCAGCAGCGAATCATGGAACGCTTTCAGATCGGCGACGTTCAGCTGCGCGCCGGCTTTGCAGATAGCCTGATTGGCCGGCAGGATCGTCTTCGAGATCGTGGCTTGCTGGTCGGCGCTCAGCAGCGGCGATGTCGCGAGGATGGCGAGATCGCCGTTGACGATCGTGCAGCCGGTTTGGAACTGCTGTTGGACGGTCGGCAGGGAGTTGCAGGCGACGATTGCGAGAGACGCGACAATGCCTGCCGCGAGCAGCATGAGCTTCTTCATGGGGTTCCTTCTGGAGTGGTGCCGCGGCGCGCGGCGGGATGATTACTGCTGGGCCGGCGTTGCGCCGCGATTTGTGTATGCCTCGACAGCGGCATGGAAAGCTGCTGCGACGAGGCCGGCAATCAACGACGACAGGCTGGCCGGCACGGGGCCCTTGCAGCCACCAAGCACCCAATCGACCGTCGGGACGAGATCCGTGACGCCGATGGTGATACCGCCAGTCACGAGGCTAGATTTCACTGCCATGGCCTACTCCTTTTCGGTTTGGACGAGTTCGTCCGGGGTGAAGACGAACCCGGCCTTGCGCGGGAACGCCTGGAACACAAAGGTCGGGAACGACCGGTGATGGATGCCGTGCGTCGGCGAGCGGTGGAACTTCGCCGACAGCGGCAGCATGTTCGTCATCGCATCAACGAAGGTCTCCGGCTTGGACGGATCGAATGCATGCCAGTCGAAGCCGCGCAGCTCGACGAGCTTGCAGACGAGCCAGAGGAACGATTCCTCGACGAGATACAGCTCCTTCGTCGGCTGATCGGTGACCGGGTCGAGCACGGGCAGCGCCTTCACCTCGCCCAGCGCGACGCCTCGCACGGTTGCCCAGTCGATCGCATCGGAATCGGCCCACTCGCAGAACAGATGGTGATACTCGGGCGCCGGCTGGCCGCTGATCGCACAGCGCAGGCCGGCCGCATGCCCTTCCCTCTTCGTATGCCGGAACGTCGCCGACTCGGTGCGCGGCGGGTGATCCGGGTAGTACTCGATCTCGACGTCGGTCACGCGCACGGCATGCTCGCCGGCGATCTTCGGCAGGCCTGCGAGGCCCTCGGCCGTGCACTTCTCGCAGCGCTGCTCGAGCGCGACGTCATGGCTGCATCGGGTCATGTCTGGTCCGGAAATGAAAACGCCCGGCGCGCGGCCGGGCGGGATTACGAAAATTCGAAAACTGGCGCGTCAGGTCACGCCGAGCGCCTTCTTGCAGGAATCCCAGAGCGTCAGGCGGTCGGGCATGCCGTTCGGCGTGGCCGCCGAGCGCGGATTGCCGAGATTGATCGCGCGGCTGATCGACAGGAAGTCGCCGGCGTCGGCGAACGCGCTGAGCGCATGGTCGGCCCAGAATTGCGCCGAGGCGTGCGCCGCCGTGGACGGCTGCACGATCAAGTCCGGATTGCCCTCGAGGTCGATGCTGATCTTCTGACCCATCACGCGGAAGTTGTAGCGGCCAGTGATCTGCAGCAGGCCTCCGCCTCGGTACCGGAATCCGTCTCCGGCCTGCGTATTACCCAGCTCGACAGCCTTCGCCGACGGCGGCTCGTACGCGCGCTGCGCGGCCGTTGGCCCCCAGATCTCACGGAACCACTGGAATCCGCCTGTCTCGTGGCCGCACTGCGCCAGAAACGCGGCCTGCCGCGCCGGAGAATCGATCGCATACAGCGCCATCACGGCCGACAACGGATCCGCCCATGGCATCGCGCGCGCTAGCGGGATCCGGAGCGCGGCGGAAAGGGTTTGTGGTGTCATGGTCATCCCAGAAGCAGCTTCACGACCGCGCTCGCCCAGTCGGGGATGGGTTCGTGTCGCATGTAGCGAAAGACGATCACGCCGACCGTGCCGAACGCGATTGTCGGGCCAGCGACGTGCCGGACAAGGAAGCGCCACGCATCAGCGAGGCGGCACAACGCGCGAACCGCGCGCGCCGCCCTCCCATGTATCGACCATCGACTGCGTGTTCGTCTGGATCTTCGAAACCGATGCAACGACTGCGTCGAGCTTTTCGTCCTGACGTTGAAGATGCGCCTTCACTGCAGCGTCGCTCTCGTCGATACGCTGCTCGAGTTTCGAGAAGCGCCGATCTCCCGCGCGCAGGCGCTCCTCGACGCGCGCCGGCGCCGATACGTGGTCTGTCATTCATCCCCCGGAAATGAAAAAGGGGCGCCCGAAGGCGCCCCGCGTTGGTCGCGAAGTGGTTTTATTCGGCGAGCCAGGCGCTGCCGTTATAGAACGTCGGACAAACCGTCGAACCGCCGCCCGTCAGCGAACCCATGAACGTGCAGCTCGTGGCGTCGGTCACGTACGCGCGCATGCCAGCCACGCCCGCGGGCAACGTTGAAACCGTGTAGCCGAGCGTCTTGATCGGGCCGCCGACGTCCAAAGTCGCTCGCGGAGGCGACGCGCCGATACCGACCGACACACTGCCACTGCCGAACGAGAGCACCGTTGTCCCGTTGACCTGCACGGAGGACGCGGTCAGGTTGAGCGCGGCAATCTTCGCGCTCGGGATGTAGAACGGGATCGACGACTGCGCGAGAGCGATCGAGCACGCGCAGCTGAGAGCTAAACCCGCAAGCATCTTCTTCAACATGGCTCAATACCCCTCAACCTTGAACGAGAACGTGAGCGCGGAATCCGGCGAGCCCGAAGTGATCGTCACGGCCGTGTTCGTAGCCGACACCCAAAATGGAACCGCGGCCGTCGTCGGCGTAGCCTGAACGCTGACGACAGCATGCGGAAACCCTGCCGTCGTATTGCCTTGATAGGTAGGGAACGTGAACGAGCCACTCGTCCCGCCTGCCGGGATCGTGATCTGACCGGCCTGCGTGATCTTTCCTGAATTGTCGACCTGGACATATCCAACCGGGCTGCTCGTGTAATAGAACTGCCTCATCCCGGCCGGCGCATTGTCCTCGCTCCACCAGAGCGACGATCCGGGATCGATTGTCGGCATCGCCTGTGAGTTCTCGGCGTCGTACCAGACGATATTGTTCCCTGTTGCCGGATATGCGAGCGGGTTCCCGGACGCATCAAGCCCCTGCGAATACACGCCCCCTTGATTGCCGCGTTGGCCGCCTCCTGTGCCAACCAGATAGAACGTGTTGTGACGCGTATTGGCATACGGCGACGTATTCGAGCCGTTGAGCACGAGACCCTTCGCAGTGCCGTTATCCGCGTTGTAGAGATTGATGACATCGAACCGCTCACTGTCGTCGCCGTTCAATACGACACCGGGCGAATTGAAGTAAACGGCTTGAATCAGGAAGAAATGATTCCAGCAGGCATTGTGGTTGTAGGCGCTGTTCGTGATGAGCACCGACCCATCAGTCGGAAGCGTTTGATACCCGGAAATGTTGTAGAAAATGTTCCCGGTGACGTCGGAGTTCTCGGTAGCAGCAGCCGAAATATCAGTCTGGACAAACGCAGTTGACCAGTGAGCGGCGCGAATATCGTAGGTGCCGTATCGCGCTGAAACCAAATTCACCGCTATGCCGCCGAGGGAATTGTTGCCGTCCCAAAATATCCCCATGACACTGTTGTCTTCGACTTTCTGATCAGCCGCCGGCATGATCTTGAGAGCCGTTCCACCTTGCGCGCCGACCCAACGATTGATGGTCGTAGCGTTGATGGTGGGAGCATTGTCGTTATATCCGCCGCCCCCGCGCCAATCAATTTCACCGCGGGGCAGTTGATCGTAACGCTATGGTCCCAGAGGTAAGTGCCGGGCGGCTCATATACCGTCTTCTGCGACGGCGATGCGCACGCGTAGTTGATCGCATTCTGAATCGCCGTCGCGCTCGGCCGTGTGCCGGTCGGATCTGCACCGAACGCGATCACCGATATTTTCTGTTCCTGAAGAATTGCCTGCAACGCACGATCGCTTTCGCCTGCCCCTCCAAAGTTGAAAAGAAGCGACGGATTAGACGTCGACGCAGCGAGCGACGTGAACGCGCCCGAGCTCGGACGCGAACTGCCAATCGTCGCACCGTTGATCGCCCCTCCCTGAATCGCCGCATTCTGAAGCGCGCTATTGAGTTGGGTGGCCGTGAGAACTTGTCCGGGAACAAACTGCGCATACGCCGGATCGAGCACGGCCGCCGCAATCAAGAAACCCGTGATGCTGCGAAGCCTCGCGCAGAAAATTTTCATGCTAGTTACGCTCCTCGTTACGATCCGCTCGGTGCCACCCAAACGATGCCCTGAACTGCTTGAATGGTGGTTTCCGCGTTCACCTGTTCGGTCAACGCAGCAAGCTGCTGCTGGCACCTGTTGAGCCACGCAGCAAAGCTCGAGACAACGCCCTGCGCCTGTGCCTGCGTGTGTGCCTTAAACGACCACGTTCCGGCAGTCTCGCACCAAAGCATTCCTCCGGACTGGCAGGCTGCCACGGTGTTCTGGTTCGCCTGGTCTACGAGCGTGCTCGGGTAGTTGCAGGCGGACCCGAGCGCGGCTGACGAAAAACCAGAAGTGATCGTGCCAGAACACGCCGCATAAAGGACCGCATTCTGCGTCGTCTGTGCCTGCGCGAGCAGCTGAGCAGTCGTCGGTGCGGCAGGTGCTACGAGCGCGCCATTCGATACGGTATAGCCGTGTGTTTCCACGGCCTGTTGCCATTCATCATCGGTAATCGCAATCGCGCTGACACCGGTCGGAACGGGGCTGATGATGCTGTCGTAGAACCCGGTGATCGGGCCGGGATCCGCTTCATATGCCGCATATTTCTGGCCCGACAATTTCTGTTCCATACAAGTTTCTCCCGGTTACCAACCAACCGCCTGCCAACCCACGATGACACCGGATTGCCACACATTGTTCAACAGCGCGTTCACTGAAAACTGACTATTGCTGTTTGCGCCGATCCCGATCGTTTTCCCGCCGTTACCGCCGGTCGCCGGCGTACCGTTGTCATTGCCGTTCAAAACGAAGCACGCATTCGGGAACGCGATCGGGAAGTTGAAAGTATTTCCGGTCTCCGAGGCATTCGTTACCGTCACGACGCCCCACTGACGGATCATTCCGCTCGGGAGCTTCTCCCAGCCATTCGGGCTACCGTTGGCCGCAAAAAGCGACGAGCGTTTGAGAGCAGCAGTCCCGCCGACGACGTTGAAGAATTGGCCGTTCGACCAGGCGACCTCGATCGAATCACCCGGGCCGATAACCTCGCTAGCTCGAGCCCAGTTCTGCCAGACATCCCCTGAAAAAGCACTCACGGTAAGATTCGCGAGGCTACCGTTGTAGATCACGAAGCGCGCACTCGGCGCATGAATCGATGCTCCCTGGGGAAGCGTCACGACGCCGGCGTTCGTCCCGAAGAAATAGATCAGGTCGCCGGACTGCGACGCCGCCAGCTGTTGGGACACTGCATTGAATGGGAAGAAACTCCCGTAGTTCCCCAGCTCTCCCCAAACGAACGCTGTCGATGCGGCATTGCTGCTCGAGTCTCCGTTCGATGGCGTCGCCACCGCAAAGAGTTGACCTGCGTTACCCGCGGCGGGTGCCGTCGAGGCAAGCAGGTTGTTCAGCAACGTAGCAGTCGTACCGTCGTCGATCGCTGGCTGACCGGTTCGGGCGACGATGAACTGCGCGAGCACCGCCGACATGATGCTGCTCTGCCGCCATACCTTGTTCAACGCAGCGGACTGAGCGGTCCCGGCTTGAAAGCCTGTCCCGAGGGCCGTCATGGAGGCATATGCAGCCTGTGACAGGACGTTTGCGCCCGCCCCGACCGCGAAGGCAAGGAAGTCGTTTTCGACTGACATTCGAACTCCGGGATATGTAACGCCGCCGCGCGAGAATCGACGGCAAAGGAAGATGGTTAAGCGAGGACTGAACTGTCGAGCGCGAACGTGTAGTCAAGCTCGTTGGGAAGAGCGAGGGCAGATACACCCCATGAACCTGAATCGAAGCCCGCGATGAGCTCGTTGCTGACGTCGAAGCCGAATAACGGAGTGCCCTGTACCGAAGTCACGACGTAGTTGACGTGCACGGCCTCTGGCTTGATCGACAACAGCCCGTTGTTCAACAGCGCGATGTAGAGCGCAGTCGGTTGCGCACCTGCGATGCCGATCGTGATCGACATGTCGCAGTTGTCCTGGATGAAAACGAGTGATCCGGGCGGTGCCAGTGCATCCAAGATCGCCTGCGCGGCCGCCGGCGTCCCATCCCAGTGATTGGCCGCGATCTTCGTGCGCAGAACGGCGAGATACGTTTCGTCGTCGAGCGATGTGAGACCGGTATCGGGATCGTACGGGCCTTTCCACACCCCCTGATCGAATCCGAGGCCATCGACGTCGAGTGAGAAGTAGACGCCCGTCAGCGGCGTGGCAACCTCGCGACTCCGGCCGATCCACTGACCGAGAACATCGAGCTGCACGCCGACGGCATCGTCCAGATCGAATGCTGCAGGGATGCCCTGCAACACGTTGATCTGGTCGACAACCGGCTGCATCAGCGCCGCTACGACCGCCATGTAGCGCGGCTGCGGTTGATGCTCCGACGTGATCAGTTGCGAGTAGTCGTCGAGCGTAGCCATATCAACCCGTGGTGATCGTCACCTGAGACGGCGTGCACACCGCCTGCTCATTGAACAGCAATGCCACATCCGGCGCGCCGGCGCCGCGCGGCCCCGTCAGCACCAGATTCTTGATCTTGAATGTGCTGGATCCCGGAACGGATTTCGACGCGGTGATACATGAATCCCATTCAACGCACTGCGCTGCACCACCGCCGATCGCGACGCTGTTGATGTAGCCGGAGATGGCTTGCTGCATGGCCTGTCCGATGAAGTTCGTATAGCCAGGCAGAACGCTGATCGTGACTACGGCATTGATCCCAGCATCGGTCGGACGGTAGAAATTGATCGTGACCGGAATTCCCTTGCTGCTGACCACGACGATGCTGGTGGTCCCGTCGGTTCCACTGCCGGGGGTCTTCTTCACCGCGATTGCATTGGCGATCGACGATGCGTCGCCACCTTCCACCACCAGCGCGATCGAATGCGGTAGCAGCCCATTCGCATCGGTGAGCGACGTATCGTTTTCGTACGCTGCATATTTCGCGACGCCTGGAAGGTTCGCTACCGCGCCGACGATCCCGTCAAGCACGGTCTGAGATGGAAGTGCGGTCGACACGGACTGGCGCTGACGAAGCGCCGGATCTTTCTCGACCGGCGCCCCTGCCGCTGCGTCGGCCGGATTCGATACGGTCTGCCAGCCACGCGTCGGCGTGCCGATCTGGTCGATCGTGCCGGCGAGCGCCGCGATCGCGCCGATCGTCGTGCACGTCGCTGTAACCGTGATCTCGCCGGTCGGCGGGATCGTGACCGCCGCCGGGAGCGCCCACTGATAGTTGTTGCCGTCCTTCGCGATGCCGTTCGTGATCGTCGTCCCGGCCTGGCCGATGATCAGCAGGTCAGCCGTCGAGTACGACGCGACTTGCCGAGCGATGCCGTTGATCTTCACGTTGCTCGACAGGCCTGCGCCGACCGCTTTTGACGGGCTGAACGAGTTGTAGACGCCGATGCAGACCGAGTTCACGTCCGCGATCGCCTGCGCGAACACCGCGAGCAGCTGCCCGTCCTGGCTGTCCGGATCGATGTAGACGTCCGTTCCGTAGATCGCCTGGTACTTCGCCTGGAAGTACGCATAGATGTCCGCGTAGGTCGGCGCGGTGATGCCGTTCGCGTCGATCGTCGGCGCGACTGTGGTGAGCGTCGTCGTCACAGGGTGGTCTCGATAGTGGTTGTGCCGTAGAGCGTCGCGATCGTCGCGGTGACGGTCAGCTTGCGGGTCGTGCTGTCGAGCGCACTCGCATATGCAGTGATCTCGGTGACTCCAGTCGTGCCGAGGATGCAGGCACGAATCGCCGCATCCGCGGTGCCCTGCGTGTTCTTGCCGATCACGGCCGGCCAATCCATGCCGACCGTCGTATCGAGAAACCACTCGCCCCGCAGCAGCCGCAGGCGCGTGATCACGGCCTGCGCGACGGCGTCCGGCGAGTTCACGAGGAAGTCGTTCGCCGACCCGCCGAAGACGTAGTCGCCTTCAGCGTCGAGTTTTCGGTATCGCATGGGTGTCTCAGTTGACGTTGCCGCTGTTACCCGGGCCGGGCTGGACGCCGTTGTGCGTGTGCGAGTCGTCGATGCGCTTCCCGTTGGCGGTCAGCGTGCCGACGAAGTTGATCGTGCCGGTGATCACTGCGGCCGCGCCGCTCACCGCGCTGCCGATCATCCCGCCGAGGAACGAGAACAGCCCCTGCACGATCACCGCGCCGCTGAAGCCCGACTGCGGCGAGTTCACGGTCAGCGACGTCGAAGCATTCACCGTAACGGTCGGCGCGGTGAGCTCGATGCTCGTCGGCGCGGCGAACTTCAGCGTGCCCGCCGATGGATTGAGGTCCACGAACGTCCTTCCGTCGTCGCTGCGCAGCTGCGCGGACGTGGTGCTGAAGCCCGACAGCGCGCGCGGCCGCGATCGCACGCCGACCAGCGCGAATCCGTCGGCGAGCGAATGGATCCGCGATTCGGCCTGCTCCTGCACGCCACCCGACTGCCACCATGCATCAATGCAGCGCGACGCGAACACCACCAGGCACTCGTCGCCGGCGGCGATCGGGAACGTCGCCGTCACGCCACCGCCGCCCTGCCAGACGACCGGGCAATCGGTCAGCAGCGGAAACGGCGACGTGCTGATGGTGCCGTCCTCGTTACGAATCGAGTCCTTCGTGCCCAGTTGTATGGATACCGTCATCGCGGTCGGGTCGAACGATTCGACCGTTCCAGGAAGCGCCGTCCAGACTTCGGTTAATCTTGCACCGATGGCATGCTTCAACGCCTCCAACTCGTCGTCGGTTCGTTCGCGTCTATCCATGGGGAATCAAAAAATGAAGAAGCTCGTTTTGCTGGCGATGCTGGTGTCCGGTGCCGCATCGGCACAAGATGCCTACGCAATGTTTAAAGGGTCACCGGCAACGGAAAACGTGTCTGCAGAACGATACATCTACGTTCTATTCAAAAACAAACCTTGCAAACTTCCGATCGCGAACGCGCCTTACATGCACAAGGCGGCGATATTCAATACAGAAAACCCAGATATCGGCTGCTGGGGTAAAACGCTCGATGCGAGCAACGCAGAGGTATTGATCATCGGGCCGCACGGACACAAGAGCACGGCAGCATTAACCGAGTTTTACTCGGCAACCCTCGACAAGGACGGGACGGGACATCTCAAGGGACGAGCGATGAGCTTCGATGAGTATTTCAGCAACATCAAAAAATCACAGCACCGCTCGGACTAACCAAACCTCTTGATCGCGCTCTCAGGCTGAACCACCAAATTATCTGTAATCGATCTGGCCACCGATGTAGCATCCGTGGCAAGGCACAGCGCCTCGCTATGCCACTCGTTCCCGCGCGTATCACCGCGATGGTTTACCGACATCAGATAATAGAAGCCATCTGAATCGATTTTGTTTTCAAGTTGTGCCCGGCCTTGATCGGCTTGCTGGTTGATATTCAAGCTGTACTGATATTGCTGAATGCTGGCGTTGTTGAGGTGCACCAAGCCCCCGATCTTCAGGCTCGGGTTCAGCAGCGTCTGGAAGCTGATGCCGTTGATCATCTGCACCGGCCAGCCCACCATCCCGGTCTTCGAGTTGATCTCGGGGATGTCGTACGGCGCGTACGACGTTTCCGGGATCATGATCACCTTGCCGTCCTGGATACTCCAGACCGTTTGCGTTGCACGCGCGACGTTGCGTAACACGTCCCGCGCCAGGTTGAATATCGGCTTCCCGCGCGGCAGTGGGTTGCTCGGCAGCGGCGCAATGTATCCCGCCGTGACGCCATACTGAGCCATCGCCTGCAGCGCCGCGTTGACCTGATCCTGATATGTCGAACCGGCCGCCAGTGTCTGCATCACCTTCGCGAAGCAATAGGCCGAGTCTCCGTCCGCCGCGAGCACGTTCAGGAACGTGTCAGTCGGGTTGTCCCGGCCGCGCCATACCTGCTTGATCTGACCGTCGAAGATGATCGAGAAGTTGCCCGGGTAGCCGGCCTGGATCACCATGCGCGTGAATTCCTTCTCGACGCGCTTCGATGTGTTGTCGGAAAGGTTGTAGATTTGGACGAGCGCGGAATTCGGGGTCTCTCGGTCGCCGCGCTTAATGTCGAATTTGACTCTCAGGTCCGAGAAGTCGAGCGCGTTGCCCACGTCCTGACCGATGATGAGCGAAAATTTCCGTCCGAACTGTTCAGCCATCGCGACCGCCAACAAAAAGGCCCCGCCGAAGCGGGGCCCGTCCACAACTCTGGTATGTTTACCGGCTCCTACACCTCAACAACACCAGAGACCATGGCTACATCGAACAATAAGCCTGTCGTGCCGGACCCACAGCCTGTTTATAGAGCGCCAACGCGCGATGGGTTCAACAAGGGGACGCCTACGCCGCAACCCTCCACGCCACAAAAGCCGCAGCGATAAATACGAGCGGGCTGGCTGCGGCGGCGAGCCGCAGCCCGTTCAGCCATTTCACCACACTTACGTTGCTCTTAGCAGCCACATCAATGCGCCTTTGAAGGCCAATAACTTCAGCCTCCTTGAGATCCTCAAGCGAGAACGAAGGTTGGTAGATGTTCCTCGGTTCGTTATAGATGTTTGGCATCTCCCGAAACATGAGGCACTTCCAAACGAGCAGCAAACTCAGGACGAGAAACCAGCCCGTGAATGCGATTGTTCCGATCGACAGCCAGTTGAAGCTGTTCTGATCCAGGGCCTTCGCCCCGTACGCAAGGCCGCCGCCGAGGGCAGCGAGAAAGACGGTCAACGTCGTAGCCGCATCTTTCGCGATCACATCAGCACACGCATGATGCGTTTTCAGATTTTCGATAGCCGATTTTTCAACCCAATCTAGCAAATCGCTCATTTCCACCTCGTCATCAGTCGGCGACCCAATATACCTTACTGCCTACGCCCAGATCATCGAACGTCGGAACGTCGTCCGGATCTGCCGCACCCTGCACCCATAAACGACCACCGAAACCCAGATAGGCGTATTGCCCCAGCAGGTCTACACCGGTCACGAGAGGAATGCCGCTGACCATGGGATTTCCATCCTCATCAGCTACGTCGAGGATCCACCCCGCACCGCCAGCATTCCGATATTGCACCGTCAATCGATAATCGATCTTTCCGAGCGTTATTTTGAACGTCTGCGGATCTGCCGTCAGCGGAATTTCGAGATACGTCACCATCATTGCATCCAAGTACTGGCAGGAACCGATCCTCCCGGCGCCGGCGTTGCCGGCGCGGCGGACTTCACTCCCGCGTTCTGCGTCTCGGCAGTGGCAGCCGGATTCGCCTGGTTGTCGCGCGGCGACAGCTTCGTCGCCTGCGTGCTCACGATGGTTACCTGCTTCAACGTCGCGGTGACCATCAGCGCAGCACTCGACTTCCGATCGGTGACGGTCGACAGTCCCTGAATCAGCATGTTCGAGTACTTCCGGCGCGTCGTGACGACGTCAAACCGTTCTCGGCTCGCCTGCAGCTTCAACAGCTGGCTGTAGATCGCGTCGACGTACGTGCCGGTCGCCATCGTGTTCGCGCCCGCCGGATCGAACGAGACGACCGCCGCCCCGAGCAGCGCCGAGTAGTCGGCATTGCTCCAGCCGCATTTGATGATGAGCTCGCGCGGCCGCATGTACGCATGGTCGTTGATCGGGGCGCCATCCTCGACCGGCTGCTCGGTGATCATGAGGTTGTCGCTGTACACCTCCTCGACGATGGCCGAGATCGTGATGCTGCCGATCTTCTTACTGCCGACCAGCGTGACATCGAGGATGTCAGAGATGCTCGTCATCCTCCCAGCCCTCCCGCATATCGGATCGTCTCGTTCGCTACGTTCTGCTGCTCGCGCGCGACTGACCGGGCCGTCGCATCAGGGTCGGCGCTGCCCCGCACCTCGATCCTTACGTCCTGCTTCACCTCGATGTGCGTCGGGCGATCACGATCACCGGGCGAAAGCGGCGTCCACTGCGAACCCTGCAGCATGTCACCCATGATCTTTTTCAGCTTGCTGCCATACTTCGGATCGGTCGCATACACACCGGTCAGCGCGTCGGCGAATGCGAACGGATCATCGAGGTGCGTGCGTGCCTTCGAATACGGCTTTCCCTTCGCTAGCAAGTTTGCGTGCGCGGTGAACGCGTCGGCCATCGAGTCGTAGTCTGCGAAGCGTTGGACCATCCGAACGCGCTTCCCGTTGATCACCTCATGGGTGACCACATCGGTGCCAGCCTCACCCTTCCGTGCCTTGATGCCGAAGGGGTTGTTCTTCCCCGACATCTTTTTCCCCCAACCGCTTTCCTGCACCCATTGCGCGAACGTGACGAGCGCGGGAATACCCGATCGGGCTTCGGATTCCTTCGACGCGGCGATCGCGTCAGCAATGCGCTGCGCCACGCTGCTCGGCGGGGCGTTCGCGGCCGCCGGTTGACCAGCTGCGATAGGAGGTGACGCACGTGTCGCGTCCCCGGCAGCTTTAGCCTGAGCCTGTTTTGATCCAGGGCCATCGATCGTCGCGCCAAGCGCTTGTCGCCGCTTTAGCTCTTCGTCCTCCCCTCGGTTCAGCCCTTCGCTGTGGAAAAGCAACCCGAGTGCGCCGGCCCGTCCGAGCAGGCGACCACCCCACGGCAACAGGCGGGAAAGCAAGCCAGCGCGCCCCGCGGCAGCGGCACCGGCGGCAGCAGCACCCGCGCCCGTCGCCCCGGCCCCTGCGGCCGCAGTTGCAGCTGTCTCAGCAGCGGCAGCCGCTGCCGTCGCCGCAGCCTTCTCGACACCCACGCCAAGCGCTCTGCCGACTGCCGCTTGCACGGCCTTTTGCGCGCCCATGTACGTGAGCAGGCCACCGCCGAGCGCGGCGCCAGTCTCGATACCGAAAGTGCCAACGGTGCCGAACGTGCCCTCCAAGCCGCTCTGCATGTGACGCAGCGCGCTCATCAGGCTGTGGCCGCCGTTGTTCGCCGTATCGACGCCGCTTTTTATATAGTCGCCCTTCGCCCGGTCGTACGACTGCTGGTATGCCTCATCGCGCATGCCCAGCATGTAGTTTTCGTCGATGCCGAGCTGCTGCGCATACTGGGCACCGAACCACGCCGGCTTCTTCGCCATCGCCTTGCCGATGTCGTTGACGATGTCGACGGTGTCGCGCAGCTGTCCATTCGCGTCGCGCGTCTGCACGCCCAGCGAGCCGATGTAGCTCTCGCCGGACGGATTGTTGCGCATGAACCTCGCGACATTCTCGATGCTGCTCTGCGCCTGGTCCGCGGACACGCCGACGTCCTGAGCGGCGTTGGCCACCGCCTTCAGGCTGCTCGCCGCAGAATTGGTCCGACGAGCGGCGAAATGCAGGTTCTCCAGCTTCTGGGCGAAATCGACCGTACGAGCTGCCACGAACGCCGTTGCGCCGACGAACGCGGCCGCCATCGTGACGGCCGATTTGCCGGCCTTGACCTGAGCCTTGTCGAGTTCCTCGGTCTTCTTCGTCGCCCCCTCGACACCGTCCCGGAATTTTTTCTCCGAGTCGACATCGATCTTGAAGCCCAACGCGACGAGGAATTCGCGGATGACGGACGATTCAGCCATGCTTCTGTTCCTGTCTGCGGCGCGCAGCCGCTTCGTTGTCGGCGCGTACCGCGATCGCATCGTTCATCAGCGCGATGTCGGCAAGGCCGAGAGTGCCGTCGAGCAGCGACTCGTACTTGCACCAGCCGCGCGCGACCGGCTCAAGGAGCCAATCCTCGCCGCCGGGCAGCGTCTTCACCCAGCTGGTGTCGCCTCGCTCGGGCTGCTCGCCAGACCGGTAAGCAGCCCTTGAATAAAAGGCCCGAGGTTCTCCATGATCACGTAGCCGGTGAGCGTGAGCATGGTGCCCATGTCGATGTCATCGAACATACACACGTCCTGCGTCGGCGACCAGACGCGGGCCCAGACAGCGCCGTGATGCCGCTCGACGACGCGCATGCACGCGCCGACGACGTATTCCGCGTCGTCGTCTTTCATCCGCGACAGCGCATCCATCACCGGCTCGATCGACGACGCGAGCAGTTTCAGGTTCTTCGTGAGCGGTACGTCGGACGTTTGGAGGTCGAGATAGGACCGGATCAGCGGGGGCAGCACAGTTGCGATGCGGCGGCTCACGTGGAACTGCCGCATCGCATCCATCTTGCCGAGCTGGTACCGGTGGCCGCCGATTTCCTTTTCCGTCGCCATGGTCAGTACGTCCCGAGCAGGCTATCGATCTTGATCGAGTCGAAGATCCATTCAACGATGTCGCCGTCCTTCGCGTAGCGCAGGTCCGGCGCCTTCTTGAACGCGCAGCTGCGTGCCGTGATGACATCGCCGGCCGCCGTCTGCGAAACCTCGATCAGGTTCTTGCCCCAGAGGGCGCTCGACAGCGACTGCGCGTCGTACATCGCCATCAGCTTGGCATTGACGGGCGCGGTCTTCAGATAGCGGAGCGTCACCTGCCCGGACTTGTCGGCGTGCAGGCTGTGCATGCCCTCGCCATCCGAGCCGATGGTCATCGTGTTCTTGTCGCCCGCGCGCGCGATCACGATGCCTTCCTCGGCGGTGGCCTCGCCGTAGCCGAGCGAGAACACGCCCGTCGGCCCGATGATCGTCGCCGTGACGTCCACAAAGCTGTAGGTGCTCATGGTGGTTTTTCTTCCTTTTACCGGTTGACGGTGAGTGCGATGTCGACGTCGCCGATCGCGCCCGCCTCCTTCGCCGCGACCTGGAACGACACGGACTTGCGTACCTCGCGATCGGCCTGCGATTGCGACGAGATCGGGGGCGTGTACACGTAGTAGCCCTTCGACAGCGTCTGCCCCTTCACGATGGCGCCGAAGCCGGCCGAGTTCCATACGCCCGGTGCGAGGTAGCCGTTCGTCACAGCCTGGTCGCACACCGACGAGATCGCGCCGGCGATCAGCGCGTTGCCCGCGTCCGTCTGCGGGATCTTCGTGGGGCTCTGGTACTGCAGGTTGTAGACCTCCGTCTGGACCGCGTTCTTGAACCAGATCGCGTTGTAGATCGAGTCGACGAAGATGCCGCTCGGCGTGACGCCGTACTGCACGATCGCGGTGTTGTTCTGGTACGCCGCGAAGACGTTGCAGTTCTTCGCCTGCAGCGCATTGGCCTGCGACGTCGACAGCGCCTCGGCGACGATGCCCGGCTCCTGCTTGTAGTCCATCGTGATCGTCGTGCTGTTGCCGTTGAAATCGACGATCAGCAGACGGCCGAGGAACGAGCTGATCGCGTACGGGCTCACGCTCGAGTACTGGATCACCGAGTACTGGTAGTTGAGCGCTTTCAGGCGGCTCGCGAGATCGGTGGTCACGGTCGAGTCCAGCGTCTGCGGGTTCTGGGTCGTGATCCCGTAGATGTGCGCCTGGTCGGCCTCGATCATCGCCGCAACTGCGACGTGCTGGTCGTCGGTCACCGCCGTGTCAGCGATTTCGAGACCGAGGAACTGGTTCGCGAAGCGGTCGAGGAAGATCGCGACAGCGGCCGTCGGCTGCTCGGCCGAGATCCCGTTCACCGGTGCCGACGCGAGCGCGCTCGTGAGGCCGAGCATCGCCGAAACGTCGGTGCCGGAGCCGGGCGCGGTCGCGTAGCTGACCGTCGATGCGGCGACGCCGCCAGCGAGCGTGGCGCCAGACAGCGTGATGGCGCTGCTCGATTTCGCAAGCGTGATCGCGTTGCCGGCGTTGCCCACCGCGATCGCCGTCACCGTCGTGACAGCGCCGGTCGTCGCGTAGCTGCACTGCGACAGGTTGGCGTCCGTCGACGCAGCGAGGAACGCCTGCAGGTTGGCTGCCGTGGCAGCCGCGCTGGCGCCGATCAGCACCTGGCTACCGGTCGGCGCGGCCGAGACGAACGTCACGGCGGTGCCGTTGATGGTGACCGTGTCGTTCGCGGCCGGGTTCGCGGTCAGCGTGATCGTGCCGCTCGCGGCCGCGCCGATCCCGCTCGACTTGCTCGTCACCTGGAACTGGCTGCCCGTCCACACGACCGTCGCATACGACGCGAGTGCAGCCTGCACGATCGCGGCCACGCCGTTGAGGTTCGACGCACCCGAGAAGTTCAGCGCGGACACGTTGCGCGCGGTGCCATCAATCGTGATGTTGAACGCGCCGTTCGTGATCGCCTGCCACTGCGCGAGCGCCTGCTGTGCCGCCGACAGCACGCCGCCGAGCAGCGAGCCCGACGTCGCCGTCTTCGCCCAGCGGCCGATGCATACGCTCTGCGGCTTCGGCGTCTGGCCGAAGTACAGCGCGGCAGCGAGGTATTCCGGCGCTGCGGTGCCGTAATCGGCCGCCACGTCGGTGATCCCGGCATACGGGCGCATCCGCTCGTTCGTGTCGATCACCGTCGATGCGCCCAGAATGAGCGCGGTGTTCAGGTTCGCGCCCTGCGCCGCGAGCGCCGCGAGGCTGAGCGTCACGTTGATGCGGCGCGATACCGGCAGTCCGTTGGACATGCTGATCCCCTACAGGTTGACGTTTATGGTGGATGTGACCGGCGGCGACGCGTCTGTCGTCGTCGACGCCTGCACGGACTTCAGGTTCAGGACCGCATACGTGCGCGTGACCTTGCGGCGCAGCTTCACGGTCATGTCGTACCGCCGCACCCATTGCTGGTTGACGAGGTCAGGCGCCGGCCGAATTGCGCCGACGCCGACGAACGCCATGTCCTGCAGTTGGAGCTGCTCGCGGTTCTGCGGGACTGCGAGGCCGTCGGCGAGGCGCTGCGCGTATCCCTTCCCGTTCGGCCCGTAGAACGTGCACATCACGTCGATGTCTTGATGCCGGATGTACGTGTCGTGCCCGTCTCCCGCGCCGTCGTGTTGGATCACTGGCCCCGCGTCCGGCTCTTGTTCTTGCACGCCGAACGCGCACCAGTTCACAGACGGCTCGGGCTGCTTTGGCACCTTCGATTGCCAGCGCGGCCGCACTAAGTCGAGCGGCAGAGCCGTGATACCCGCGATCAGGTCGTGAACCAGATCGTCGAGCGCGTCGTCCTCGGGCGGCGGCGCATCGACGGCTGGCGCCAGGTATCCGCCTGTCGAGCTGTCATTCATGGGGTCATCCGGAGAGAGGCTTGAGGTCGCACGTCGCGCAGACGAAGCCGCGGCCGAAGTGCGAGTAGTCGTTCACGTTGACGACGGTGTATGTGCGTCCAGCCCACACGACTTCGTCGGCGTCGTAACCCGCGCCCCCGTCGATCAGCCGGAACATCGTGTGCAGCGTGATCGAGCCGATGATCCGGCTGCCGTCGGCGTTTCGATGCAGGATGTCGCCCTTGTCGCTCGTCACGACGGCCGAGAACGTGGTCGCCGCCGGCGTGTTCTGGCCGCGCCCGTGCGCGTCGACGGTCTGCGTCATGCGGTTACAGACCAGGCCCGTATCCATGAAATCGGGATCGAGCAGGACCTCGGTAACGTCGAGGAAAGCCATGCGCTACCCCTTCTTGCGGATCACGTATGTGATCGAATTGCGGTACTGGCCGGTATCGACCAGCGTGTTTTCGCGCGTGACGCCGCGCCGGCGCCGCGCTTCGAGCGTCGATTCAGCCAGTTCGGGAGCGATGTTGCTGTTGACCTTCGCGCGCACGGAGTTCTGCGCCGCGATGCCGGCCATGTTCAGTCGGCGCTCGACCTGTTCGAGGTCGCCGTCGAGCGCCGCTTCGACGCCCTTCTGGAGCTGCGGCTCGAACTTCGGCCGCGCGTCCTGCACGCCTGGCACGAGGTGCGGGCGCGCGGGAATGTTGTTCGCTGGGGATCCAGTCTCCTGGATGTAGCCGATCTCAGCGTTGCTGAGCGGCTCGCCGTCGTCCTTGCGGCCAGCTGTACTGTCGGGCACGCCGACGAGCACTTCCTGCCGAACAAGGCCGGCGATCGACTTCAGCACCTCGTCGAGGCGGTCGACTTTCATGCTGCCCATGGGATTCTCCCGACGGGCAGCGGCGGCGCTACAGCTGCATGCCGCCCGCGCCCATCATCATCGCGAGGCTGAGATAACGGATTCCGTACATGGTGCTGTTCCAGAATCCGCCGTCCTTGATGGCGACGGCCGCCGTGTCGTAGCTGGCGCTGACCTTGTCGACCGACTTGGCCGACTGCGGCCCGGTCACCTGCCCGGGCACCGCGCCGACGGCCGCCGCGTTCTGGTCGCGCATGGACAGCGCGACGTGGTGCGCGGTGCAGAGCCCGATGCCGATGTCGGTCAGCTCCTGCCAGCGATCCGGATTCACGAGCGACACGGACACGGTCAGCCAGATCTGGATGACCGCGTCGGGGTATAGCGTCGAATTCTGGAATTCGGGGAACGTCTGGCGGAACTGAGCGATGTCCACGGGTCACCTTCGGTTGGAGATGGCGGGCGCGCCGATGGCGCCCCGCCTGCGGCCATTATGCCTGCTTGCCACCCTGCTTCTGGCCGCCGCTTTGCTTCGCGGCAGCGGCCTGAGCGGCCTCGAACGCCGCGACGTTCGACGCATGCTCCAGTTCGCGCGCGGCAATCGAGCCCTCGCGCGCGTCGAGCTCGGCGGCACGCGCATCGATGCCCTTCGACATCGCGTCGAGTTCGGCACGCTGCTCGGCCAGCCGACCGCCCTCGGCTTCCAGCTCAGCACGCGCTGCGGCGAGCGCGGCCGTCATTTCGCCGCCGGCCGGCGCCGTCAGCGCATCGCCCGGGTCACCGAGGTGGTGCTTCACGTACCAGTTGTCGGCGACGGCATCGTCGACCGTGTGCATGCCGACCGGGAAGTCGGTGTGCTTGCCGTCGGCGCCGAGCAGCTTGAACGCCTTCGCAACGTAGATCTTCGTCTTCGCCATGATGCCCCCTTACACGCCGTCGCGGTAGCCGATGGTTTCCGGATACACGACTTCGACGACGCCGAGCCGGCCGAAATACGTCGTGAGCTGGCGAATGTCGCGGTACTCGAGCGGCGTGCGCTGCAGCGGCACGAGCGGGAAGCGCACGCGGTTCTTGTCCTTCGTGTACGCGACCATGCGGTTCGTGTTGCTCGCGCCGCGGTTCGTCAGCCACTTCGACGGGTAGATCTCGAGCGGGCGCCCGTTGATCGCGTTCGACAGCGAGTTGTTCTTCAGGAACTGCAGGATGCTGATGTTGCCCGCGCTGCTCACGATTTCCGAGTTCAGGCGCGAGAAGTTCAGCGGGTCGATCAGCAGGCGCTCCGGGCACACCGCGTATGCCGACGCCGCCCACACGCTGTTCAGCAGCTCGTTCACGTCCGCGAGCATCTGTGCCGGCGTCGCCGAGCCCCAGTTGCCGGCGATGGCGTTGCTGGTGTTCGTCACCGAAGCCGCATTCACGAGGCCCGTCACGCCGAGGACCGGATCGCCGATGTACACCTGCTCGTCGACGTCCATGTTGTGCTTCAGCTGCATGCCCTCGAACTTTTGCTGATCGACCGGGCGGCCCAGCTTCTGCGCGGATTCGAGTTCCGGGATCGTCCAGCCGATCTGCATGCCCCAGAGGGTCAGCGGGTTCGGCGTCTTGCCGATGTCCAGCGACAGGCCGGCGATCGCGCTCGCGTCCTTGCCGATCCACGACTTGCCGTTCGGCGAAGCGCCGCCGGCCGCCGCGAACGTCGAGTTCGTGAACGACGAGACCTCATCAGCGATCGACACGTCTTCGCGCAGGTCGATGTCGCGCGACCAGGTGACCGACGCGAGCGGCATGTGCAGCGTCTGGTCGAGCCGTTCGAGCTCGCCGACGAGGAACGAGCCGGTGCTGTCGATCGTGGCCGCATCGAACGTCATCAGCGCGTCGCGCGTGCGTGCGCGGATGATCGCCGGGGCGCCGACGATGGCGATGCCCGCCGCGCGGGCGAGCAGCGTTTTGTTGTGAGTCGTCATGTCGGCTCCCTTAGATGTTGTAGGCGATTTCGACGTTGCCGGCGGCGTCGGCCGCCGCCATGAACGTCGCGCCGGCGATGGCGATCGTGTTGGTGCTGTCGGCCGCCGCTTCGATGCCGCCGATCGGCTTGCCGGCCGCGGCCGCCGCGACGCGCACGTAGACCTGGCCGTTCAGCGCGGCGACGCCGGCGTTCAGCTGGACGGTCATGTAGCCGCGACGCAGGATGTCGGCCGGCCCCTTGGTCGGGGGCGTCGACGTGCCGACGGGATCCTGCGAGCTCTGCGTCGGAAACGGGCGCACGAGCAGGCCGTAGACGGCCGTGGCGACGTCACCGGCGCCGATCGGCACGAACTTGCCGCTCACGACCTTGCCGAACAGCCCATACGCCGAGAACGCGTTCGACGGATCAAAGAATCCAGTCTCGACTGTGGCCTGCGACTGCCGGCTGATGTCGCCGGGAATGCCCGAAGGCATGCGAAACAGAATTGCGTTGCCCATGTGGCACTCTCCTTATTGGCCGGCCCGCTTGGACCAGAATTCCGCGTTGCGCTTGTTGATGTCGGCGATCGTGGTTGCCTTGCCGAAATCGCGCGTGTTGATCTTGCCGCTCGATGCGCCGGCATTGTTCTTCGCGCGCATCAGCTCGGCCGCGCCGGTGAAGATCGTGTCGAGGACGCGTGCCGGCATAGTGTCGAAGTCCGGCGCGCGGCCGCCGAGGAACGGAGCGATCGCGGCGCGGCCGGCGTCCGTCTCGTATGCCTGATCGAGCGCCTTGCGCTGGCAGCGGCAGAGCGCGGCCGCACGGTCCTTCGTCTTCAGACCGTCGAGCGTCGGGAGCTTCACGCCAGGCGCGAGGATCTCGGCGCGCGCCGGGATCAGGCGCGCCGCGTCGCCGGTGTACAGGTCGACGCCGGACTGATCGAGGCGGCCCGCGGTTTCGGCCTCGATGACGGTATCCGTCGTCTCTTCCGTCTCGTCGTCCTCTTCCTCGTCGTCGTCCTCGGTTTCGCGCTCGCGTTCGGCGTCGCGCGCCTCGATGCGCGCCATGCGGCGGTCGAGCGAGCGCAGCGTCTTCAGGATTGCAGCGTTGTCGCCGGTGCGGCCTTCGCGGTCGGCGGCCTCGCGCCGCTCGCGTTCTTCCTCGGACTCTTCGTCCATGGCTTCCTGGCCTTCCTTGAGCGCTTCCTCGACGCCGGCTTCATCCTTGGCCTTCATGGACTTCATCAGGCGATCGAGCCACGCCGGCCGGCGCGGCGGCTTCGTGTTCGGCTTGCTGTCTTTCGTCTTCATCTCGGGTTCCTTATCGCCGATCGCGCAGCGCGGGCCGCAGCGGCCGCGAGGGACGATGGCTACGTGGTTGACAACGATGTTCCGCTGTACCCCGCGGCCGGGTGATACCTGTTCGTAGTCCGCCTCGTAACCGAGGCTGACCTCTTCGATTTCTTCGTCCTGCACCGCGTCGATCGCGTCCTGCGCGGTGATCAGCAGGTCGGCGAGGATCAGGTCGTTCTCGATGCCGTCGCCGCGGCGGATGTTCAGCATCACGCCCTTGCCGAGCGCGGAGAACGTCGCGGGCGTGACGAAGTCGTCCGGATGGTCGAGCGTCACCGGCTTACCGGCGCAGCTCGCGAGGGTCTCGTCGCGAAACACCTCATCCGGGGTGCGGCTGATGCGGATCAGGCCGTCAGGGCCGGCCTCGATCGGCACCTCACCCTCGGCGTACAGCATCTCGCCGGTGCGCGCGACGGGAACGTCCTCGCACAGCAGGAAGCCCTCGGGCGTCAGCGAACGCTTCGGCCCGAGCTTCTGGATGGTGAAGAAGCGCATGTCAATCCTTTGGAAGAACAACCTCGGCCCAGCAGCGGCAGCCATAAATACAGCCCGCGTGCGCGCGCCTGCCGGTTCTGCGGTCGGCGACTGGAGGGTTGTCCCATGTGATGAAGCGGCCTTCGAGAATCTGATGATCCTCACGCACGTCAGAATCGTCCGCTGTCCGCCAGAAGTAACCTGGGCTGCCGATGCGCAGCGCGCGTGCTTCGGTCAGATTTGCTGCCGTTCGGCCTACTTCAGTGCGTGCGATGAGGTCTGCGCGGCTTTTAGCCACGCTCCCGGACGCCTGGATCATCTTCGAGATCTCAGCAGCTCGAGTTCCGTCCTCGAGCGCCTCGATCGTGAGCCGGTGAACGCGCTCTGCGGCGTCGAGCGGGATCGACTTGATCAGCGTCACCTGCTCGGCCATCAGCGCGCGCATCGTCTCGCCAGTCGGTGCGCGCCGCAGCTCGTCGCGCAGCGCGCGCGACATCTCCTGCGCGTTCTGCATCCACGCCTGCTCGTCGCGCCGATTCAGGTCTTCCAGCATCCGCGCAGCGGTCGCCTCGGCCCACGGAGTGAGCGCCTCGGCATACCGCCTAAGCAGCTGCTCGATCGTCGGCGCCGCGGCGGGATCGCCAGGCGGAAAGCCATCGACCAACGCGCCCACCTGCTGCGCGATCTTGCGCAACTGCGTTCCGTACCGACGCTCCGGGCCGCTGAGACGCACCGGGTTTTGGCGGCGCTTGCGATCCGTCGTTCGGGTCATCAACATCGGGTGGAAGCTCCGTTTCGGGCGCGGGCGGAGGCTGGTCCTCAGCCTCCTTGATCTCTTCGTCGGTGATCGACGCGAACACGCCGGTGCGATGGCTGGACGCGCGCAGCTCCTTCATGCCGCCGGCGGGCGTCATCAGGCCCGCGTCGACCGCCTTCGTCACCGCATCGGTGATCGTGTTGGCCGTCGTCGCCTTCTGCTCGTCGGTCATCTGCCAGAGCGCGCGGAAGTCGTACGAGAAGCCCTCGGGCGGCTTCGCGCCGAGCACCGAGCGGAACATCACCTCGAACAACTGGTTCAGCGCGCGGCGCAGCCGGCGCTCCTGCTGCTGCTTGATGTTGTCGTAGTACGTGCGGAGGTCAGACTCGCCGGTCGCGTTCAGGCCGGCCGGCGACTGGCCGAGCAGCCGCACGAGCGGGATCTGCAGCGCGCCGGCGAGCTGCTGTGCGAACTGCAGCAGCACGGCATCGAGGCCGCTGAAGCCATACTGATCGACCTGCAGATCGTCCTCGGCGTCGATCAGCGACAGACCTTCGTTGGACTGGAACCGCCGGATCATGTCGACGTTCTTCAGAAGCGCCTCAAGCGCTGGGCCGCCCATCGCGATGACCTCGCGCAGACCCTTGATCTTGAGGGTGCGCAGGTGCGCCTTGAACACGAGCTGCGCGGCGCCCATCGTCGTGCTGTCGAACGCTACGAGACGGTCGATCAGGCGCTCGATCACCGACTGTCCCCACAGGTTCTCGGCGATCTTCTGCCAGTACGGCAGCGTGACGCCGTCGAAGCGCAGCACGCGGCTGTAGTGGATCCGCTGGCGCGGCAGCGCCATCGAGTCCGCGACGACGTCGTAGTACTTCGGCATGCCGAGATCCGGGCCGGGCTCGGTGACCAGATCGTTCAGCGTCGGTTGAACGAGCCAGCGGTCGAGCACGCAGAGCCCCTTGAACTGGCCCTTGTCGATCGTATCGAGGCGCAGCGGCTTCGACGCGTCCTGTCCGTCGATCATCATCACCGCCAGCGCCCCGCCGTACAGCCGCGCCCACTTGATCGTGTCGCACAAGCTGTCCCAGACCGCGAGGTTTTCGAACTCCTGGTTCAGCTTGTCCTTGTTCTCGGGCGTGATGTCGGAGCCGATCTCGACGCCCATGCGCGTCATGTCCTCGGCGACGACGTCGACCGCCTGCCCGACGATCCACGACGACCGGTACATCGCCTCCATCTGCACGCGGTTGCGCGAGATGAAGTCGAATCCGTACTGGTACGCGGACGCCTGGTTCGGTGTGCCGAGGCCGACGCGGGCCTCGAAGTTCTGGAAGCTGTCCGGCGTCAACCAGCGCTTCGCGTTGGCGGAATCCGCAGCCATCGCGCGGTATTGCCGCTGCTCGGCCTTGCGTTGCTTTCGATTCATCCTGCCAACCTTTCCCAGAGACGTGTGACCCGGCCGCTACCGAGCAGATCGTTGATCGCGTCGACCATCGGGTCGATCTGATCGTCGTGCGCGTGCGTGTCGTCCGGCGTGAACGCGTCGCACTCGGACAGGAAGTCGCTCACCCACGGCGCCGACTCGGGCACGTACACCAGCCCGGATTCGATGTAGCTGACGATGTCCATGACGCGCGTCAGCTTGTCCTTGTCGCGCTCGATACCCTCGATCGGGATGCCGCCGTCGGCCCGGATGTCCTGGATCAGCCCCGTGCCGCTCGCCTTGTCCTCGACGCGCATCTTCACGAGCGCCGAGTTGCCCGGGCCCACCCATGCGAGATGCTTGTTCCAGAAGTCCAGAGCGCGGCGGCGCAGCTCCGGCGCTTCCCACTTCCCGCGGACAAGGTCCAGCAGGTAGATGCGACCGTTCTTGCCGAGCCCCCAGCATTCGAAAACGCTGTAGTCGTTGCGCTCGGCCGTCTTCTGCGCGGTGTCCGCGTAGATGACGCGCTTGAGCAGCTCGGGCACCTCGGCGTACCGGCCGAAGTTGGCGCTCTTGATGATCCCGCCGCCGAGCGGCGACGGCCGTTGCATGTACTGCCCGCTGAACACGTACCGGTCGGCCTTCTCGCTGGCGAGCAGGTCGTCGAGCGGTTCCTTGTACGGCCAGTAGCTGAAGCGTCCGTCCTCGTCGCGGTCGGCCATCTCGACCATGTCGCGCACGCGCTCCGGCAGCGCCGCGACGTACTCGTCGGTGATCAGCGCCGGGATCTCGATGAACGTCCAGTCGCCCGGCACTTTTCCGGACTTGATGAAGCCGGTCGGATCCTCTTCGGCGAGCCGCTGCATGATCACGATGATCGGCGTGTCCGGATTCGCCTTCCGGCTCTTCACGGTCGACAGCAGCTTGCGGTTCGCCTTGTCGCGGTTCGTCTTGCTGTACGCGTCCTCAACCTTCAGCGGGTCGTCGATGATGATGGCGCCCTGCCAGCCCTCGGCCATGTGGCCGGCCCGGAAGCCGGTGATCTGGCCGCCAAGCGACACCGCGTAGACGCCGCCCGCCTTCTTGCCGTCGACTACCACGTTCCAGCGCTTCTTCGACTTCGCATCGTCGGCGATCGCCAGCGACCAGAGCGCCTGATACTCGTCCGAGGCGACGATCTCGCGCGCCGTCTCGCTGTTGAGCAGCGCAAGGTCATCGGAGTAGGAGATGTGCAGGAAGCGCGCGCGCGGGTTGAGCGCGAGGCCGCGTGCGATGAGGTTGATCGCGACGAGCTCAGTCTTCGACGAACCCGGCGGCACGTTGATCACGACGTTCTTCAGCTCGCCGTCGATGACGCGCTGCACCGTATCGGCGATCAGCACGTGGTGCCAGTTCACGCGGAACTTGATGCCCTGCCGGTGCTTGAAGAAGTACCGGCTGAAGAACAGGTGATCGCGCTCGCACTTCGCCTTCAGGACTGCCCGCTCGACAGCGGGATCAATACTCGTCCTCGAGTTTTGCGACGGCCGCGGCAACCTGCTTTTCATCGACAACCACCGTTCTCTGTTCGATCGGGGCGCCGTCCCTTCCCGTGATCTCTGTGTGCTGCGTCGCTTTCCCGTACCCTCTATCGAGCAGCTCCTTGGCTGCGGCGATGCGTGCCTGATCGCTCTCGGACGTCTTCAAAATATTCGCCAGTTCGGCGATAGCGGCCTCACAGTGCTTTTGGGCCAGCGCCTTTATCTCGGCCGTCACCTTGTTCGGTCTACCCGGAGGACGACCAGCTCCGGGCCTTTTCCCTCCAGCTGCCATTTGATTTCCTACAGTTTTTTTTCAAAATGTTCGTGCCGGTCTATTCCCGGCTGCCATCCGCGTTGCGCGGCGAGCGGGGGTCACGGCACCGGAACGGGCCGCGGCGGGATATCGAACAACGCCTCGGCTGCTCGGCGTGCCGCGCTCGGTTCAGAGCGCTCGGGCCGCCTGCGCTTCGCGCGCGCCTCGGCTTCCTGCTTCGCCTGCAGCACCAGCATCGGATCGCGGTACATGCGGGATTCGAGGATGCGGAAACTCATGGCAGCAGCTCCAACGCAAAAAGCCCGCTGGCTTTCGCTCAGCGGGCTTTGGACGCACGTATCACGTGTATCGAATATCGCGGATTATTGTGCATGAAATGCACATCGTCAAGTGGTTTCACTCTCCTTCAACAATCCGATCTCGTTGAGCTTCCGCTCGATCTCGCGCCATGCAACCTGCGCAACACCAACGGATTCACCCTTTCGGTCGCCCTCGATCCAAAGGCGCACAGCCGCGTTCTGCTTGCTCACGGTGTTCCGATGCGCCCCGCATTCGTCGGCGATCTCCGACAGATCGCATTTCACGCCGAACAGCCGCTCGATGATCGCGCGGCGCACGCGGTAGTGCGAAAAGCCCGAGCAGTATGCTGCGGATGCGCGCGTCAGCCAGCCGATAGCCGCCTGCCACTCGAGGTTCGGCGTGCTGCCGCTGCAGCATGCCGAGGCGCACGAGCACGGCAGCACATGCGGCGCGGCGCGCGCGACGATCACCGACAGGTGCAGCTCGGGTAGCGTTTCCAGCTCGCGCCGGATCATGCCCGCTTGGCCCGCGCCGACGAGCCCGATCAGCCCCATCCCATCACCGCCGATCTCGCCGCGCATGCGCTTCGCCATGATCGTCTCGCCGTATTGCTGCGACGAGTAGCAGAGCGCGAAGCGCACGGCGTCGAATGCCGATTTGAACTCGATCACATCGCTCATTGTGCACCCCGCGTTGTCATCGCCAGCGCGCGATGGCTACTGAGCCAGCCCGCATACCCCGTGAGGTGGCTCGTGAAGTCCGGGCGGACGCGCGTGTCGACGTGGCCGCTGCCGCCACACGTACCGGCCAGCGAGAACATCTGCCCGCGCCGCTCGCCGCGCTTGATGTCGACGCGCGTCATCGCGCGGTCGCTCGCGAGCAGATGCCGCACGGTGGACAGCGGCACGCCGGCGCTGCGCGCGAGATCGTGCGCCGTGTAGCGCCGGCCCGGCTTCATGACCGACAGCACCGTGTCGAGGGTGATTTTCGTGGGTTTCGTTTTCAAAGGGCCCTCCCTATGCTCGCTGCAGGTTCAGTTCGATTGCTTCGATGCGCACGCCCGGCGTGGTCGCGTAGCGCTTCGACACCCAGAGGTCGACGACCTGGCCGTCGTCCCCGTAGACCACGCCGTTCATGCCGTCCTTCAACGCCTTGACAACGTTGTCCGCGTCCGGCTTCTTGGTGGCGCCTATCGCGCCGGCTGCTGCGGCACGTTGGCGCTTCTCCGACCAGCTGGCCGGAATCGGCACACCGATGTCCACGATCAGGCGCACCGGGCCGACGTACGGCTCGTCGTCGCGCATCGCCTCGCGGGCGGCCATCTTCACGAGGTTCTCGTAACGCTCCGTCGGCTCCGGGGTGTACGTCCGGACATGCGGCCCGCGCCGTACGAAGCGCGGTCGCCCTTTCGCGACCGGCTTGCCGGGTACGACGAAGACGACGCGGCGCGCGATGACCGGCGCGGCGATCAGCAGGTCGTGCGTCATGCCGTCACCTCGTTCACGGGTTCGCGTAGCACGGCGTCGCGGATCGTCTCGTAGTCGCGGCGAAGGTCCGGGTGCGAGCAACCGGCGATTGCTTTCGCCCCGGCCGACGACGCAATCGCGTCTCGCGCGCAGCGCACAACGCCAGACGGGAGCGCTGCGCCACCGGCGGACTTCCCCGACATGAGCAGCTTGAACGCCCATTCAGCCGTCGGCTCACGACGCATCGAACGCTGCTGCACGCGCCGGATCGTCCCGAGGTTCGACTCGACCGTTGCTCGATCTGCCCGCTTCTGGTCCGTCAACTGCGGTGCGCTCGATGCTGCCTGCTCGAAGCGGGCCTGTCGGCAGAGCGCGATGAACTCGGGGAGCGTCGGAGGCTTCGGCAGCGCCGTCAGGTTGTCGCTGCCGGCCTTCAGCTGCTCGCGCGACAGTTTGCCGAGCTCAACCGCCCAGGCCTTCTGCACCTCGAGGACGTTCGTGCCGTTCCACATCGTCGCGAAGCGCGAGCCGTAGAACGCCGCCATCTTCGAGAACAGGGCCTCGACCCAGTGCTGCGGAAGCGCCCCCAGCGGCCAATCCGGGCGCTTAAACGTCGATGGTTCGGTCATCTGGTTCATGGCTTCGATTCCTTCCGGTCAGACCTGCGATGGTGTTGGCGTTTTCCTGGCTCCAGCTCGGGAGCGGTGACGCGCGCGGCGGCCGACGCACGCGCTCGATCTTCGTGCGGACAAAGCTGGCGTTGATCGGGCCGGGGTCGTTGTCGTTGTCGCGATCCTCGACGGCGAGGTCGTATGCCTTGCGCAGCTCGGCCGGCGTGACTGCCATCCCTGCGAGGTCGATTACCTGCTGCTGGCTCGGCGTGAGGTTGCGCACGGCCTTGCCACGCTCCCGCTCCCACTCCCGGAGCGATGTCGAAATCTCGGCGGCGGACAGCGCGCCTTCGCACGTGCTCGCACGCGAAGCTGTGCGTACGCCGTCGTTAGTACCTTCGGTTTTAGGTTTACTTCCGGTTCCGGTTCCGGTTCCGGTGTCGTGACTCCGGGTGGAGTCCTGCGGTTGTCCTCCGCCTGTCCCATGGGACAAATCCGGGACATCGCCGGAAGGATCGGCGGTCTTCTTTCGTTCGCGCTGGCCTGCTTTACGCGCACGTTCTTTGTCGCGCGTCTCCAGCATTTCGAGCACGCGTTCGACCATCGTGTTGTGGTACAGGCGGCCGTCTTCGGCGACCCACCAGCCACGCATGAGGCGCTTCTTCGCCGATTGAAATTGCTCGAGATCCATCCCGATGCGCGCGGCGATCAGTTCATCATCGTCGGGCAGGCTGCCGCACGGCGTCTGTTCCCATGCGGTCATCCAGAGCATGAGCAGCCACGGGCGGATTTCGGGCGCAGCAAGAGCCCAGGTGTCGGACTGGCGGATGCGCTCGTAATCGAGCTCAAAACGCCAGCCCTTCGCCCTGGTATCGGACGGATACGGGATTGCGGACACGGTGATCTCGATCAGCGAAGGCCGCACTCGCCGGCGCCCTGCCGTGCGCACTCGCACGCAGCACCGACCTTGCAGAGCGTCGCGATGGCGTCGAGGTACGGCCGGCTCACCAGCGCGTAACCGGCGACGTCGATCGCCCTGTCGATTTCGCCGATCATCACGCCGCGCTGGCCGTTCAGAAAACGACTGACTTCCGACGGATCCCAGCCGAGTGCTTCGGCTGCGCGCTTCCGGTCCGGTCCGTTCAGGACATCCCGGAGAGCCTTTTCGATATTCGGTTTAGCCATGACTGGCAACCTCTAGCAAAAACTGTTGAGTGCCGTTGCTGCGGGGCACAAATACGATGCGGTAAACGTCAACCGCGCTTTTCGGGAGGAACCTCCAGCCATGTCAGAATCGCGTACCCCTACGTCAATCCATTTCATGAAAGGAGGCTCCTATGGAGTACTGTCACGACGCATTCACGTTGACTGCGGCGGTTCTTCGGGCCGTTTGCTCTGCAATGACGCAGGAGCAAAGGCTAGTCGTCGCCGAAGAGTTGAGAGTTCAAGGCGAGCGGCTGAACGAGCTGAAGGACGAATCCATGGTGCGCCTGGCCGCGACACTCTCGTCTTTTGCTGCCCTCGCACGGGGAGAACCCGACGAGGCGTCGGAAGTGTTTCGCGCGATTCGGCCCCGGTAAGGATGGCGAGGGTTCTCATGTTTCTTTCGAGCCAGGTGGTCATTTCGTATCTCCAGGCCATGGAAGCCAGTGGATTACCCACTCGATCACGCAGAACACGATCGGAAGGCAAATCGCTATGACGGCGGCGAATAGCAGCCCAGACAGGACCGGGTATCCGCTCGACGGGCCGATCCAGCGCTCGATGAATGTCAGGAGGCGTTTCATGCGGGCACCTGGGTGGGTTGGTCGGCGAGCTCAGGCCAGATGTCTTGCCAGTCGTTGGGATGGAGATCGCGACGCGTAACGAGCCCCTTTGATTCCCGCTCGATGGAAACGCAAAGAGCTGGTCCAAAGATCGCGCCAACGCTGAGCGCCTTTCGCATGTAGCCAAGAGTTGTCCCGCAGGCGAAACAAAACTGAGCTTGTTCCTCGCGAGTCATCTGGCGGAGCAGGGATTTGAGCTTGTCCATGAGCATAGATTACCCATGGGTAAGCATAAAAGCAATACCTGGAGGTTATTTACTCTGGGGTAAATAGTCGATGGAATGCGTTCATGGACAAATTCGAGCAGAGATGGCGCGCCTTGGTGCGGCTCAAGGATCAACTGGGCCGGGGCGGTGCTGCGCACATTGCGCGTGAAATCGGCAAGGAGCCGAACTACATATCTCGAGCCCTATACCCTCCAGGAAAGGATGGAAGGAAGCGAATCGGGGAAGATACCGCCGAGCTTCTGGACGCGAAATTTCCTGGGTGGATGTCCGAGCAAGGATGGGGAGGATCCAACGCTACCCTTGGTGATTCGGTGCCCGCTAATTCACGAATCGAACCTCCCAAGGGATGGGGGATGCTTCGCGATGATCAGCGTGCCGCGATCGAACAGCTAATCGAGACTATGCTCGCCGGCAAGGTCGCATTAGCCAATACGAAGCCACCGCCAGACGGACTTATCGGAGACTGACCGATGTCATCTCCTCGCCCACGTCGATACGCCGGGGATAAATCGGCTCCAATGAAGAATCCTGAAAATAGCATCGGCTCGATAGCATCGGGCGCCCGTCTTTGATGCTAAGACCAAGATGCGGCCCGTCCAGCAATTGGACTTCCCACCGGCCGTATCTCTGGGACCAATCCCTCACAACGACTCTCTTCCCCTTCAGGCTCGGCGTACGCGAGTAGACGATCTTCGCCAAGTCACCCGGCCTGCACCGCAGGCACGTCTTCGCTTCTTCTTTCATCGGCCACCCTCGTTATCCCGACCAGATACTGTATATACGTACAGTAGTGTAGCCTTAGAAAGAGGGCGCTTTCAATAGGGTATCGCCACCGTTTAGAATGGCCTCAAGGAGGTACCACCATGGAACGCAAGAAGATCACCGAACTGTACGGTGTGAAGCTGAAGCCGCGCCTGATCATCCAGCCGAAGGCATCGGTAAATATGTCCACGCCGGCCGAGCGGGAGGACGTGCTGCGCTCGATCCGAAAAGTGATCGCCGAGCACCGCGAGGTTCTGGTTGCCCTGAAGGATCGCTGATTGCTCGATATCGAATACGTCATCGAGACGCATGATGAAATTCTAGAGGAACTCGGCGGCCTACCGGGGTTCGCTGGGGCTGGTCGTGGTGGCGTCGAGGCAGCTCTCGCGCGGGTAGAAAACCACGCTATCTACAACGGAATCAACGATATTTTCGGCATCGCCGCGATGTATGCGGTAGCGATCGCGCGAGGCCATGTCTTCAATGACGGAAACAAGCGCACCGGGCTGACATGTGCGCTCGCCTACCTTGAGCGTGAAGGCTACCCGATTCCTAAAACTCCGCAACTTGAGGAAGTTGTCGTAGCGGTTGCATCGGGCGAAATCGAACATGATGTTTTCGCATCATACATATTCGCCCTGTGGATGATGACTCAGGAGTGACGCACAGCCCTGCCTCCCTTGGCAGGGCTTTTCATTTACTTCCCTCCCATCCGCCCCCTCCAGACGAGCCCGCCTAGAGCGGGCTTTTTTGCGCCCAGTGTCTCGCTCGCCCTCCTCAGTTCACCCCCCTGTTACAAATTTCCCTGCCGAAAATTACCCATGGGTATTGCTTGTATCTTTACCTTTGGGTATATTTAATCCCAACGCAGCACACAACGCGCTGCGCCACCGCCCCGGCGGCCTATCCGGGAAGCATCAGAAGCAATGCGCATGGCCGCGCAGACCAAATCGCCCGTGAAGCCTGCCCGCGTGAGAAGGGAATGCCTAGCCCAGGCTGCAACTGGGTGGACCGGATGAACCGGCGAAGGAGCCGGGGACGCGACAGAGCCGAAATTGCACCCAGGTAGACGGACATCAAACTCCGTCGGTGTGTGCGACTCGCTGGTGGACGAGTGATAAAGACTTCACCTCCGCACCCTCTAAGAATCGGGCTTGGCAAGCTGCGGATAGGGTCCAAGGACGGTCTGTGCCGACAGACGCCGGATTACGTAACCGGCCACTACCCTGATGAGCGGACATGCAAACCCAGCGTATCCGTCCATCAGTGCAGTCAGTAAAAGCCGGCCATGTCTCCCGGCAAACCTGTTAGGAGTGCATATGTCAACTTTGATCAACACCTTCCGCGCAGGCTTTACGGTCGACCCGGAAAAGCTTGAGCGCGAAGTCGGCAAGACGATCGCACGTCACGAGCTCTACGACGAGTTGGACGCGAGCGACAAGGCCGAAGCGCGGATGTTCGAACTGCTGATCGAGCAGGACAAGGACGACGTGCTGAAGGCTATCGGCCGGATCGTATGGGACGCATTTTCCCGCGTTGTGAAGCGCGAGATCGACACGATGAACGAGCAGATTGCAGCCGATACGGTACGCGATCGTGCAGAGGTGTGACATGCCCTTTCACCGCCTCCACACCGAAATCGTGCCGCTCGCGGGTGGCTATCTCGAAGTCGCATGCCCGGATATAGAACTTCCGGAGTTGCGCCGTCACTGGACCATCCGTCGCCTCGTCGACTGGAAGCACGTTGTGTGGTGCTGACATGCAATCCATCCAACAACAACCGCGGCTGAGCCGCGCACTGACCAACGCAAACACGAAGGGGAACGACGATGAAAGTCACTGAATTCACCGAAGCCGCAGTGCGTGATCGGCTTGGCGAACTGGAAGGCTCGCTTGGCGAGCATCTGGATGACGAGGCGCGCGCCGACATCCTCGACGAGATCGCCGAGTGCGAGGACTGGCTCGAAGAAAACGCAGCCGCCTAACAACCGCTCCCGCTACAGGAGAAAGACGATGGCTGAACATCTGAACCAACACGTAGAGCCCGCGATGGACGCATTCAGCGCGATGGGCAAACCGATCCCGACGAATGCGCGGCAAGCCGGCTACGAAGCGTGCAAGGACATGGGACTGAAATCCGCGCGCGCATGGGAATGCGTCGGCGCTGTCGCCGAGCAACTGGAGCGCGACAAGCCCTACGAAGCTCAGGGCGCGGCGATGAAGTTTCTCGACCTGACCGGCGCATATCGTCTGATGGCAACGCTTCTCGCAGCGGCCAACGCCTGACCAACCCCGCCCACCCTGCGGGCAATCACACCACACCGAGGATAGACCATGAACCACAACTACGTGGACTTCGATCCGAACGGCGCTGACGACGAAGTGCGCGCTACGCAGAGGGACCATATGAACGAGATCAAGCACACGCCGGGGCCGTGGCCGATTGAGCGCGACCGGAACTTCATCACTTCGATCGGGCCGATTGTGGCCGAGGAATACGCGGGCGCTGCATGGCTGGACGTATCCGAGGAAGATGCGCTCGTCGCGTCCGCTGCGCCCGACATGGCGATGGCCCTCGAAATGCTCGCCGCCGAAGCCGACGCGGGCACGGTCATGATCCCGTCCGCCCTGCGCCTGACCATCGACGCCGCCCTCATCAAGGCAGGCCGCAAGGCTGCGCCGACGGCGGTGCGGCACGTGACGATCGCGGGAGGTGCGAAATGAAGATCAACGTACAAAACGTTGGCAGCGGCAAGTATTGCGAGGTCACCGTCGACCACAACGACACGACGATCAAGATTGGCTGGCTCGATGCGGAAGAACGCCGCGCGCTGGCCGACACGCTTCGCGAAGCAGCCGACGAACTCTGCCCAGAAGCTAAGCGAGTCGATCCGTTTGAGGTTGCGCTCGATGCTCTGCATGAGTACCAGAGCAACTGGGATACAGGCCTGCCTGCCGAGTATGCGCAAGGCGAGCGGATCGCAATGGAGTGTGCTGTCGAGGCTGTTCGCGATGCATTGAACGAGGCACGGGAGGCATGATGCGCACCCCTCTCAACAGCCTATCGCCTGTATTGCGAGATTACAGCCGATCGGTTGTATCGCGCGACTGGTTCCCGCTCGCGGTGATCGGCGCGCTGTACCTGATCGCGTGCGGCGTCGCGCCGGCCTATGAACTTCTCGCAGGGATTGCACGATGAACCCGATCACCCACCTGTGCGGCGCGCTCGACCGCCTGTTCGAACGCAATCCCATCTGCGCGATGGCGCTGATGATCGTCCTCGCCTTCGTCTGCATGATCGCGATCGCCTATCTCAACCAGGACGGCGCGTCCGTCACAACCATCAATACGAGGTATGCATGACCACCACCACCGAACTGACCGTCGTCGAACGCGCTGCCGTTGCGCTCGGTGCCAGCGAGCGCGAGACGTCGCTGCGCGAGCTCGTCGCGAAGTCGACAGACATGGTCGAGATTAAGAACGCGGCAGCGCGCGACCAGGTGCACGGCGCTGCTATGGTGCTGCGCACGGCACGCACCGACATTCAGAAGGCCGGGAAGGCTGCACGCGACGATGCAAACGCGTTCTCGAAAGCGGTCATCGCCGAGGAGAACCGCCTGATCGCGATCACCGAGCCGGAAGAAAAGCGCCTGCTCGGCATGCGCGACGAGTGGGATGAGGCGCGCGAAGCCGAGAAGCGCGCGAAGCTCGAAGCCGAGCAGCGGCGCGTCGCTGCGATTCGCGAGCACATCGACGATATCCGCGCGATCGCCGTGCGCGCTGCCGGGCTGCCGGCCGCTCGCATTCAGGGCGAAATCGAAGATCTGGAAGCGCTCGGCATCACGCTCGACCGCTTCGCCGAGCTGACCGGCGAGGCCGAGGCCGTGCGCGGCACGACGCTCGACAAGCTGCGCGAACTGCACGCGTCGACTGTCGCGCAGGAAGCGGAAGCCGCGCGGCTCGCCGCCGAACGCGAGGAACTCGAACGCCAGCGCGCCGAACTGGCCGCGCAACGCGAGCGCGAAGAAGCCGAGCGCGCGGAACGCGAACGCGTCGAGGCTGCGGCGCGCGCCGAGCAGGAACGCGTCGACCGCGAGCGCCGTGAAGCCGAAGAAGCGGCACGCCGCGCGCAGCAGGAGCGCGAGGATGCCGCGCGCCGCGCCGAGATCGAAGCCGCGGAAGCGCGCCTCGCCGAGCAGCGTGCCGAGCAGGAGCGCCGGCAGGCCGAACTCGACCGCGCCGAGCGCGAGCAGCGGGAACGCGAGGAAGCTGCGCTGCGCGAAGCCGCCGAAGCCGCAGCACAGGCAGCGCGCGATCGCGCCGCGCGTGAGCACGCAGAGAACCGCGCGGCGATGCTCGCGCCCGAACCGACCGGCGGCAACTGGACGGCAAAGAGCGGCTGCGTAGTGACCGACGTGCCGCTTCCGGGATGCGTCGGCGGCGGCTTCGACGACGTCGAGCACTACGGCGGCTACCTGATCGCCGAGAGCATCTTCCGCCCGGCGGATGGTCACATGCTCGCCGCCTCGCGCGAAATGTTCGACGCGCTGCGCCAGTGGCAGCACGCCGAGCGCGTCGGCGACGCCGAGGAACTCGCGAATGCGCGAGCAGCTCGCGATGCCGCCATCGAGCGCGCGATATACGTCCCCACCGAAGAAACTGCAGCAGCCTGACCCACCCACCACGCGCGGCCGAGTCTCGCGCACATGGAGAAAACAGCATGTCCGACGTCATCACCACCAACCAAGACACCGCACCCGGCGCGTTCGACCTGTCGCCGCGCTCGCTCGAGCAGGCGATGCAGCTCGCGAACATCCTGGCCGATTCCAGCATCGTGCCGAAGGACTTCATCGGCAAGCCCGGGAACGTGCTCGTCGCGATCCAGTGGGGCATGGAGCTGGGCCTGAAGCCGATGCAGGCGATGCAGAACATCGCCGTCATCAACGGCCGTCCGTCGCTCTGGGGCGACGCCCTCCTCGCGCTTGTGCTCGCGTCGCCGGTCTGCGAGTACGTGCACGAGTGGGAGGAGAACGGCACGGCCTTCATCAAGGTGAAGCGCCGCGGCAAGCCGGAGGACGTCCAGAGCTTCGGCGACGAGGACGCGAAAAAGGCCGGGCTGATCGGCAAGCAAGGCCCGTGGGCGCAGTACCCGCAGCGCATGAAGAAGATGCGCGCGCGCGCCTTCGCGCTGCGCGACAACTTCGCCGACGTGCTGAAGGGTATCGCCGTGGCCGAAGAGGTGATGGACATCGAGCCGGTCGAGCGCGACATCACGCCGCGCGCGACGGCGGCGCAGATCGCGCACAGCGCGGCCGACAGTTCGCGGCCCGCGCGAACCGAGCGCCACGACGAGATCGTGAAGAAGCTCGAAGACGTCGCGCGCAACCTCGGCTTCGAGCCGTTCAAGGAAGAGTGGACGAAGCTGTCGCGCGATGACCGAGCCGCGCTCGGCCTGCGCGAGCGCGATCGCATCGCGGCGATTGCCGGCGCGCCGGTCGTGCATCAGCAGACCGACGGCGCTCCGCAGGACGACGGCCACGGCGCCGGCCAGCGCGAACCGGGTGGCGACGATGAATAACGCCATCGACCAGCGCACAGACGCCTGGTTCGCCGCGCGCGCCGGCCGCATCACGGCGAGCCGCTTCGCGGACGCGATCGCTTTCACCGGCGGCGAGCCGGGCGACGTATACAAGACCGGCCCGAAGAAGGGCCAGCCGAAGCCACGCACGTCGACCGGCGCGCGCGACAAGTACATGCGCGAGATCGTGTTCGAGCGCCTCGCCGCGACGGCGACGCACGAGGTCGGCGGCCGCGCTACGAAATGGGGCGAGGAAGTCGAGCCGTTCGGTCGCGAGCAGGCTGAACTCGCGACCGGCTACATCATCGCGCCGGGCGGCTTCTTCACGCATCCGCGATACGAGTTCCTCGGCGCGTCTCCGGACGGCCTGATTGGCGACGACGGCGGCTATGAATCGAAATGCCCGATGGACGAGGCCGTGCACATCAACACGCTGCTCAACGGCATGCCGGCTGACCACATCGCCCAGGTGCAGGGCGGGATGCTCGTCACCGGCCGGCGCTGGTGGCTGTTCGTGTCATACGACCCGCGCGTGCCCGAGCCGTACAGCCTCTACACCCAGATCGTGCCGCGCGACGACGCGTATATCGACGGCGTGCTGCTGCCCGGCCTCCTGCAGTTTGAGGCCGAGGTGAACGCCATGATCAAGCGGCTGCAGCAGCGAGTCGCGTAACCACGAGCCGCGCGGCATCCGTCGCGCGGCAACCACCGGTTTCAGCGGTGGACGCTCGGTGTGACGGGTGGGCGCCGTCACAACGCCAAGGTCTGCAGCGCGGCGCCTTCATACAAAGCTGCCGCATGCTAGCCGAGTTTCCACCCCTAATGCTGATGCAACGAATTGAGGATGCGACCGTGAGCGTACCCACCGCAGTTTTCCTGTTTGACCGTACCGGCAACATGGCACGGCCGTGGGCCGATGCCGGATACCGCTGCATCTGCTTCGACGTGCAGCACGTCGGCCGCACCGTGCGCGACGGGGTCATCTTCCAGCACTGGGACGCACTGCTCGGCGCGCCGACGCTGCCGGCTGACTCGACCGCGGTGTTCGGCTTCGCGTTCCCTCCATGCACGGACCTGGCCGTCAGCGGTGCACGCTGGTTCAAGGAAAAGGGACTGCGCCGGCTGGCCCAGGCGATCGAAATGGTCGCAGTCGCCGACGAATTTCTGAACGGGCTCGGCGTGCCGTACGGCATCGAGAACCCGGTGAGCGTGATCTCGTCGCACTGGCGCAAGCCCGACTACACGTTCCATCCGTACGAGTTCACGGGGTTCGAGCTGACGGATAACTACAGCAAAAAGACCTGCATATGGGCCGGCGGCGATTTCGAGATGCCGGCACCGAACCGCGCTGATGGACTCGGCGCGCCGGACAACCGCATCCACGCTGCCCCCCCTCCGATGACCGCGGCGACATCCGCTCGGCAACGCCGCTCGGATTTGCGCGGGCTGTGTTCGCGGCGAACGCGAAGCAACTCACTTTCGAGGAATGATCATGACCACCAATAAGAGCCGCGCTGATGCGCTGACGGACCTGCACGCGGAGGGCGAATGAAGTCTGTGCTTGATCCCTGCTGCGGTAGTCGAATGATGTGGTTCGACCGTCAAGACGAGCGCGCCGAGTTCGGCGACATCCGCTCCGAAACTGTGACCGTCACCGACCGCTCGCACCGCGAAGACGGCACTCGCACGCTCACCGTTGCGCCTGACCGGATCATGGATTTCCGCGCGCTGCCGCACGCCGATGGCTCGTTCAAGCTCGTCGTCTTCGATCCGCCCCACCTGGAACGCGCGGGCCCGCGATCGTGGCTTCGCGCGAAGTACGGCGCGCTCGACGCGTCCACATGGCGCGACGACCTGCGCGCGGGTTTCGCCGAGTGCTTCCGTGTTCTTCAGCCGGCCGGCGTCCTGATCTTCAAATGGAACGAAACGCAGATTCCTGTTCGCGAAATCCTCGCGCTGACCGATGAGAAGCCGCTGTTCGGCCATCAGTCCGGCAAGCGCAGCGCTACGCACTGGATCTGCTTCATGAAGGGAGAAAACCATGTCGAATCGCGATAACGCCGCATCCCCTGTCGAGCAGCCCGCAGCAGCGCCGAAACCAGTAGTGCTGGAACACGTAGCTGTCGCAGAAGATGGCGGTCGGCTTCGTTGGATGACCGGTCGCAAGCCGCGCGATTGCGAGCTTTACGCAGCGCCAGATGGTTGTCACGCTCCGTTCCTCTATGTCGCTCCGCAACCCGCACCCGCGCCGGCGGACGAGCGGGCGGCGTTCGAGCGCCACCAAGGCTATCCGCGTCCCGAGTATGACGGCGCTGCGCAGGAAGCATGGGATTACCACCGAAAGACGTGGCTGGCCGCGCTCGCCTTTGCCCGCGCCTCCTCTGCCAACGAGACGGGGGCGGAAGGGGCGACCGACTCGAATGGCCTGATCTCGCGCCCGGATCTCGAAAGCGACCCATTGTGGCAATGGCGATGCATCGCCAATGAGGCCGAGGTCGTTGTGAATTGGAAGGGGAAATTCCTGATGCTGAGCGAGGAAATGTGCGTTCGGCTCGGCTCGGTACTAGAGGACGCCGCTCGCGCCCCCGCGCAGGCGCCGGAACTGGTGGCGATCCCAGCCGGCTGGAAGCTTGTGCCGATCGAGCCGGTGGCTGAGATGCAGATTCCGAGCTACTTGCCGGACGTCGATTGGCCGACACGGAGACGGATTTACCACGACATGGTTGCCGCTGCCCCGCAGCCTACCGCGCAGGCAGACGCTCGGGAGCGGCTGACGGACGAGCAGCACGCCAAGGTGCGACTCGGCCTCACGGCGGCCAAGAAATTCATCGCGAACGGCATCGAGCTCGGCTTCATCCGGATGCCCGACGCTGATTGTCCAGATCCCGCGCACGACACGCCGAAGTTGATCGACGAGGCGCTCGCCCTTCTCAAAGGAGCCAACAATGTGTAACTACTCCGGCTCGCACTTCGGCGCGCCCTACCCGGACGCCTGCTGCATCGACGGCTATTTGTGGGACGAGGATAGCTGCTACGAGCCCGGCGGCCCGCTCTATAACGGCGGCAACATTCCTTGCCCGGCCTGCAACCTCGATAAGTTCGTCGACTACCACGCCGACGACACGTGGACCGGCGGGAACGCGCGCCAGCGTCGCAAATTTCGCCGCACCTATCTGCGCGATCTCCGCGCGCGAATTCTGCGCAAGCTCGGACTGAACGGAGCCAACCATGCCGAATAACAACGTGCTGACGGACGAGCAGCGCGAGGTTGTGCAAGCCTGCGTGGACGTGATGCTGCACCGTGGCATTTCCACCGACAAAGACCATCCTGAGCGTATCGCCCTTGATCGTGCGCAGGCCCTTCTCGCCGCCCATCCGGGCACGCCGGAGCCGCGCGCCGAGGTGACGGACCCATTCCGCGAGTTGCTTGAGGTACTCATCGACATCTACGACGACCAGCGCAACAACGCGCCGGAGGATCGTTGCTACACCGAGGGTGCGTGGTCGGAGGTGCTTGGGGAGGTCCGAGCGTTGCTCGCGCCGCTCCCCGATCCTGCGCGCGTTGCAGCAGAGTCGCCCGACTGGATCAAGAATGCCCTGCCGCCGGAGAGCGTATGAAGCTCGGTGAACTGCTCAAGAGCCGACGCGAAGCGCTCGGCATGACGCTGGAGGACGTGGCTGACGCGACTGGCTCGTCGAAGTCCTACGTCTGGGAACTGGAATCCGGTCGCTCGTACAAGATGGGGTTGCCGCTCGCGGCACGCTTTGCCATCGCCCTCGGGTTGCAGGTCAGCATGATGGCTGCGGCCGCGCTTGAATCCGAGGCGAATGCCGCCCGCGCAGGAGAAGCATCATGAAAGATCCGATTCTGTCGCGCGAGGAAGTCGAAGCGCTCGCGCATCGCATCTGCTCCCGATATATCCACTCCGAGGACATCTATCTTCGCCAGTACACGTTCAGGCTTCTGACGCTCGAACAGTTGGCCGGCGCCTTCGAAGCCGCCGTTCTGGAGAGGGTTTGCGGGGAGCCGGTGGTTTGGCAGTGGCGTCGCGGCGATGAACCGTGGTCGCTGGAGCGCACCTTTTACACGGAAGTGTTCGCCACTACGGACGATTCAGAAGTCAGGCCGCTGTACGCCATCAACCGGAGCAAAGCATGAAGACCGAAGTCGGAGAATTCGCAGACTTCTGCCAAGCCGTGGCCAGAGAGATGAAGGCCAAAGATCCAACCATCAAGTCGCATGAAGTGTTCTCGTCGATCGCATTCGGATTGTGGCGTGAAAAGGTCATGCCCGTGAGAAACGGAACTATTGATGAATGTGCGATGTGTGCAGAGATCCATTCGCAATATCCGATCACCACTGATTTTGATCGTGGCTATGACAAGGCTCGAAAGGATGCGGCAAAGTCGATTCGAAAACTAAAGGACCGCCAATCATGAAGATCACCGATGACATGCTGACGGAGGAGCAACGGTCCGCCGTTGAAATTGCCCTGTCGCTGATTGGACTTAGTTCTGACCCGCGTACGCAAAAGGCATACAAGGGACTGCGATCGCTTCTGGCCGCTCGCCGCACCACGCCCGACAGGGAGTGCGAGTGGAAGTGCGACGACGTAGACAACGGTATCTGGGAATCGTCCTGCGGTGAGTCGTGGTCGTTCATCGATGGCGGTCCGGTCGAAAACCGGATGCTGTTCTGCCATCGGTGCGGCGGCAAGCTCAAGACCGCCCCCACTAGCGATCAGGGAGAGAAGTCGTGAAGCTCTGTTGGCACAAATGGCGCTGGCACTCAGTCCAGCTCAACAGGTCCGGCTCATACTTTCAGCCGGGTTACTGCTGCAAATGCGGCAAAGCAAAAATCAGGTGGATCAGATGACAGTCGACACCGAGAAGATGAAAGCGCTGGCGGCGAAGCTGCGTGGCGAGGACGAGTTTTCGAAGTCCATCACCAACTTCCACTACTGGGAGCAATTGCCGCAAACGCGAACTGAAGCCGCCGACGCCATCGACACCTTGCTCGCCGCTCTCGAAGCCACAGCTGCGGATACTGAGCGACTAGATTTTCTGATCGACCAGCAAGCATGGGTGCAATGGGCGATGCGCGATGGTTCGATTCGGCAGTGCCAAGTCTACGATCAGGACGAGGACGAAAACTATCACATCCTGTCCGGAGATGATCGCTATTTCAACACGCCGCGCGACGCTATCGACGCCGCCCTCTCCCAACGCCAGGAGGAATCGTGAGCGCCATCATCAGCCAATGCGGAAAGTTTCGCTACCGCCTCGACCGCGAGGTGCAGATGGACGGATTGACGTTCGCGTATTTCGGCATCAACCCATCTACGGCAGATGCCACGCTGGACGACGCAACGGTGCGGAAATGGATCGGCTTCACGAAAGTCAATGGCGGCCGGCGCTTCATCGTCGGCAACGTATCAGCCTATCGAGCCACTGACGTCAAAGAGTTGGCCGACGTTCTGATAACGCCTGACCAGTGGCGCGCGAACCTGGTCCAGCTCAGCCGCATTATCGAAGATGCCGACGTGCTCGTCCCATGCTGGGGGAATCGTTCGAAGGCACCGAAGCACATGCGAAACGACTTCGATACCGTTCTTGCCATGCTGCAAACCAGCGGAAAACCGGTGAAGCACTTCGGCCTGACACAGAGCGGTGATCCGAAGCATCCGCTGATGCTCGGCTACGACACGAAGCTGATCGAATGGGCTAGCCGCGCCCCTGCTAGTGAGGGAGAACAGAAATGACCAGCCGCCGCATCAACGGCACCGCCGTCTACGAAGTCCTGCTCACCGGAACGCACACCGCGCGCGAGATCGCGACCAAGCTCGGGACATCGACCTCATTCGTGCAGTGCTTCCTCGACACGCTGTTCTATGCCGGGCGCATCAGGATCGATCGACGTGTGCAGACGGATACGGCGTACGAGGTGACGCCGGCCGCGGTGCCGCGTGCGCCACTCGACACGCCGGCCGCCGGGCCGCGCCTCGCACCCAACCTGCAATCCACGCTCGCCGGCTACGATCGCGAGATCAGCCGCCGTGTCGAGCTCGCTATGACCACGAGGGGAAAATGAAGGAACGCCCGATTCTGTGGGTTATCGAATTTCGGAGGATCGATGGATCTGAAAAGCGGTAAGCGCGTCAGCGCAAAGGAAGCGGCTGCCATTCTCGGCGTGCCATATCAAAACATCAGCCGAATCGATCGGACCTGCACCATCATTCAGCGATTCCGGCTGGGCCACAAAACGTACGTGTACGATCTCGATTCGCTTTATAGGTATCTCGCAGCATGCCAATCGAAACCATCTCCAAGAATGGCAAACGTCGCTACCGGTGGACGTTCGAGCGCGTCATCGAGGGTGACCGCATCCGAAAAACAAAGCTCATCCCTGCGGGACTTTCTGCGCGCGAGGCTGACGAGTTAGGCCGCCAATGGGATGCCGAGGTATATGCAATTGCCACGGGCGCACGAAAGCAGATCGTCACGATCGGGGAATGCGTTCGCATCCATGTCATGGACAAGGGTTCTGAGTGGAAGGACCATGACGGACGGGTTCAAATCCTGACCAAATACGCTCCCGAATACGATGGACAGGATGCGCTTGATCTCTACGACTGGTCGATACGATTTGCCGGGTACATGCGCGCCAAAGTCGACCGCCAAGGGCGCCCCAAGAAACCCAGCTCAGACGGGACGATCCACAACACATTCGGCTATCTGCGAGCGGCGATCAAGTATGCGCACAAGATCGGGAAGCTCGATTACGACCAGACGGCAAAAATGGTCATCCCGAAGCCGAGTGACGAGCGCCATGTCTACAAGGGTCGGCGCGAAATGCTGGAGATCGCGAGAGCTTGCTCACACCGACAAACACGGGCCGCCATCCGAGTTGCGTTCTATTCCGGGATGCGGATGAGCGAAATTCTGCGCGCGGTTCCAACCAAGGATGGATTCTCCCTTGGAACGACAAAGAATGGTCGACCGCGGCTAATTCCGATTCATCCGCGAATCACCGTCATTGCCCGGAGCGTGAAATTTACCGCGCCAGCGTGGAAGATCAAGGACGAATGGGCCAAGGCTCGCCGGAAGTCTGGGCACATGGGCGTGCGGTTCCACGACCTTCGCCATAGCGCGGCCTCGGAAATGATCAACGCCGGAATCGACCTCTACACGGTCGCCGGGGTGCTGGGCCACAAGACGACGACGTCGACCAAACGGTATGCTCACTTGGTGACCGATCGACTCGCGGAAGCCGTCAAGAAGATTGGGCGATCTTGACCCGGCTACACGAATCGGGCAGAAAAACCCACACCGCAAGGCGTTTCGATGCTCCGATTGAGGCACATCGAAACGCCTTAAACCATTGTGGCGGAAGGCAGCCAGAGTCGAACTGACCCGGGAGTGTCTGACACCCCCAACCGGATTTGAAGCCCGGCCGTACCACCGGATACGAATGCCTTCCGTGGGGAAAAGAATCAAAAGAGCGAGAAGAACGACGAGCGCCTACGCCTGAATACCCACCCAACCGCTGTCAGGCCGCAGGTAGTGAAGATCGCGGTGGAAGCGAGTATACCCAACCCGATCGAAGAACTCGAGAATCTGGATCGCGCGCTTGCGACCGAGCCCCGTCGCGTCGCGGAACGTCGCGGCATCGAGCCCGCCGCCGCGCGACGGCGCGAGATGCGCGACCAGTTCCGCCAGCTCGCGTGCGACGTCCGCGTGGTAGAACAGGTCGCGCACGACCTGGTGCACGTCGCCGCGCCGCGCGAGCTTGCGCAGCAGCGTGCGCACCGCGTCCTCGGCCACGCCCGTATCGCGAGCCAGGTCGCGCACCCACGGCGGATCGAAGCGCCCCGCGTGGATCAGCGGCAGCAGTTGCTGCGCCAGCGCTTCCTCGCGCGGCTCGAGGCTCACCGAATGCGACGGCAGATGCAGCCACGGCCCGCTGCGCACGACCTCGCCGCCCGCCACCAGCGCCTCGACGAGCGCGCGCCACAGCGCATCGCCGACGAGCGGTGCCGCCATCCGCCGCAAGCGCGCAGCGTCGAGCCCCTGCTCGTCGGGCATGCGCTCGTGGTACGCGCGCAGCGTATCGACCGCCCGTGCCTGCAACGCACGCCAGTGCGCCCGCGAAATCACCGCGCCTTCATTCGACGCGGCATCGCGCTGCCCGATCGCCAGCGCGTCGTCCGGCAACGCCAGCGCATCGGGTGCGAATCCCGTCAGATGCGTGAGCGTCGCGCGTGGCATGCCGAGCGGCGCCTGCGCCAGCAGTGCATCGAGGCGCCCTTCGTCGAGCCACGCGGCGAGCGCATCGAGCCACGCACGGCGCGCCGGCGTGCGGCGCTTGCGCGCCGGCCCGAACGGATCGAGCACGCGACCGCCGCCGACGGTGCGCGTTGCTTGCGGATTGCGAACGATGAAGCGGTCGCCCGGCAGCGCGAACACCGGTTCGTCGAACACCAGTTGCACGCGCATCCGCTGGCCGGCCGCGAGCGTGTCGCCGTCGAGCAGCGCGACGTGAGCCACGCGATGCAGCGTGCCGAGATGCACATGCAGCGGCGCCCAGTGCGTCAACGTCAGCCCCGCGTCCGCGAGCAACGTCAGTTCGACATCGAGGCGCGGCGACGTCGCGACGAGCCGCGCATCGGCGACGGTATCGCCCCGCTCGACGTCGGCCTTGTCGACGCCGGCCAGATTCAGCGCGCAACGCTCGCCCGCGCGGCCGGCCTCGACCGGCCGGTTCTGCGCATGGATGCTGCGCACGCGGGCCGCACCGCCGGTGCGCACGATCGCGAGCGTGTCGCCGGTCGCGACGCGGCCCGCGAACGCGGTACCCGTCACGACGGTGCCCTGCCCGGCGAGCGTAAACACACGATCGACCGCGAGCCGGAACAGGCCGTCATCGCGACGCGCGCGCCACGCGATCGCCGCGTCGGCCAGGTGCCGCTTCAGCGCGGCGACGCCCGGATCGTCGGCCACCGTCGCGCGCGTTTCGAAGATCGGCACGCCGGCCAGCGTCGAATCGTGCAGCCACGCGGCGATCTCGTCGCGCACCTCGGCGACCCGCGCGGCATCGACGCGATCGCATTTCGTCAGCGCGACGGCGCCATGCGTGACGCCGAGCAATTGCAGGATCGCGAGATGCTCGCGCGTCTGCGGCATCACGCCGTCGTCCGCGGCAATCACGAGCAACGCGAAGTCGATGCCGCACGCACCGGCCGCCATCGTGTGAATCAGCTTCTCGTGGCCCGGCACGTCGATCAGGCCGAGCACGTCTCCATTGTCGAGCGGCGTATACGCATAACCCAGCTCGATCGAGATGCCGCGCGCCTTCTCTTCCTTCAGCCGATCGGTGTCGACGCCCGTCAGCGCACGCACGAGCGTGGTCTTGCCGTGGTCGATGTGTCCCGCGGTCCCGACGATCATGCGGCGGGCCCCGCGAACGGCACGCATTGCGCGACGAACGCCGCTTCGTCGGCCGCTTCGACGCACCGCAGGTCGAGCCGCAGCGCGTTGTCGGCCACGCGGCCGATCACCGGGCGCGGCCATTCGCGCAGGCGTTTCTCGAGCTGCGCGAGCGCGCGGCCGCTGCGCTTGCCGTCCGCCGAGCGCACGACGAGCCCGGCGCTCGGCAACTGGTCGACCGGTAGCGCGCCGCTGCCGATCTGGCTGAACATCGGCTCGACCGTCACGTCGAAACCGCTGCCGAGCGCGGCCTGGAACGCCGGACGCACGCGTTCGGCGGCCTCGGCGATCTCGCGCTGCGGGCGCGTCAGCAGGCGCAGCGTCGTGAGCCGGTCGCGCAGGAATTCGGGCGACTGATACAGCCGCAGCACGGGTTCGAGCGCCGCGAGCGTCAGCTTGCCGACGCGCAGCGCGCGCTTGAGCGGATGCTTCTTGATCTTCGCGACGAGTGCGCGGTCGCCGACGATCAGGCCGGCCTGCGGCCCGCCGAGCAGCTTGTCGCCGCTGAACGTGACAACGTTTGCGCCGGCGGCGACGGTTTCCTGCACGGTCGTCTCGTGCGGCAGGCCCCATTGCGACAAGTCGGCGAGCGTGCCGCTGCCGAGATCGACGGCGACCGGCACCCCGCGCTCGCGTGCGAGCGGCGCGAGTTCAGCGAGCGTCGTCTCCTTCGTAAAGCCGCTGATCGCGTAGTTGCTGCAGTGCACCTTCATCAGCAGCGCCGTGCGCGGGCCGATCGCGGCCGCGTAGTCGTGCAGGTGCGTGCGGTTGGTCGTGCCGACCTCGTGCAGCTTCGCGCCGGCACGGCTCATGATGTCGGGGATCCGGAACGCCCCGCCGATCTCGACCAGCTCGCCGCGCGACACGACCACTTCCCGCTTCGTCGCGAGCGCCGACAGCGTCAGCAGCACGGCCGCCGCATTGTTGTTGACGACGGTCGCGGCCTCCGCACCCGTCAGTTCGCACAGCAGATCGTCGATCAGGTCGTCGCGATCGCCGCGGCGGCCGGTCGCGAGGTCGAACTCGAGGTTGACGGGCCGCGTGAGCGCGTCGACCACCGCGCGCACCGCGTCGTCGGGCAGCAACGCGCGCCCGAGGTTCGTGTGCAGCACGGTGCCGGTCAGGTTGAACACGGTGCGCACGGCGCCCGCGCTCTGCGCGGCCAGCGTGCGCGCGACGGCCGCTGCGATGCGCGGCTCGTCCAGTGGCTCGGCCGCCGCGGGATCGTGCTGCGCGGCCGTGCGCCAGCGTTCCAGTTCGGCGCGCACCGCGTTCAGCACACGCGTGCGGCCATAGTCGTCGATCAGCGGTTGCAACGGTGTCGAGGACAGCACGCGCTCGACGGACGGCACACGCGCCAGCACGGCATTCAGTTCATTCACACCCGGTTCGGTCACGTCGTCGTGGCTCCAGTCTCATGCTTCGCAGTCGGCCGGGCCGGCGCTCGCGCCCCGCCCCGGCCCCGTGCCGTCAGTCCGCTTCGCGCGACACGTCCGGCCACAGCAGCGGGTTCGGCGAGCTGCGCTGGTAGCCGGCCTCGTTCATCAGCAGGTCGAGCGTGAGACTCGCGAGATCGTCGGCCAGCGGCTCGAACTCGTAGTCCTTCTCCTGATAGCCGATCTTGCGATAGGTCTTGCACTCGTCGCACGATTCGGCCTTGATCGCTTCGCTGCCGCCTTCGATCCCGTGATACGCGATGCCTTTCGTCGAATCGCAGTGCGAGCACTTGGTACGCACCATGTGCCACTCGGTCGTGCACAGCCCGCACTGGAGGAAACGGTAGCCCTGATACTGGCCGCCGACCCGCACGACGCTCGCGACCGGATGCGTGCCGCACACCGGGCACAGCCCCGGCTGGTCGAGATACGGGACATCGGTCGGCGTCACGCGGCTCGCGAGGTCCGTCCACGCGACCTGCAGCGCGGCCATCAGGAACGGCGCGGTGGCCGGGTCGACTTCGGCGAAGCGCAGCGCGAGGATCGCGTCGGCCTGTGCGTCGAGCTCGGCGGGCGCCATCAGGCGCAGCCGGTCGAGCAGCTTCGCAAGCTGCGGATTGACGAGCCCCGCGCTTTCGACGCGGTCGAGCAGTTCATACAGCACGGCGCGCCAGCGCGCATCGCGCTCGCCGTCGAGCGCCGGCACGAGCGGCATCGAATGTTCCTGTGCGCGTGCGATCGCTTCCTTCGACGGCAGCGGCAGCTCCAGCGCTTGCAGCGTCGCGTGCTGCGCGTCGGCGACGGTGGCCATCAGCCGCAGGTAGCCGCTGATCGGGTTCAGGTCGGCAAGCTTGCGCAGCCGCGCGGCGCGCGCCGCGAACGCGGTCGCGCGCTCCGGCAGGCGAAAGCGCGGAATGGCCGAATGATCGAGTGCCGAGATCTCGGTCGGTTCGAGAATGCGTTGTGTCACGAAAATTTCTTCCAAAAAACAAGCGCCGACGAATCGGCGCTCTTCAGGCGATTCCGGCGGTTGGCGGAGCGGTACGCCGCAATCGGCGTACCGCTTCCGCTCCGGTGCGTTATTTCACGCTTTCACGGAACCACTTCGGGTGATGCTTGCGGGCCCAGCCCAGCGTGACGGTGCCGCGCACCATCGCGCCGATCGAACCCTTCACCCACAACGCCGCGTAAATGTGCACGATGATGCTCGCGATCAGCACGAAGGCCGCCACGGCATGCACGACAGCGGCCGCGCGGATCACCCCGATCGGGAAGTAGAACGAGAAATAGCGCCGCCAGATCACGATTCCCGACAGCAGGAGCAGCAACAGGCACGCCACCAGCGTGAAGAATAGCAGCTTCTGTCCGGCGTTATAGCGCCCGACCGGCGGCAGCTTGTCTTCCTGGTTGGTCAGCACGTCGCCGATCTGCTTCAGCCATTGGCGATCGTCCGCATCGAGCGCATTGTGGTGCCAGAACCGCACCACGAGAATCGCGAACGACACGAACATCACGAGACCGACGAACGGATGCAGGATCCGCGTCCACTGGCCGCCGCCGAACAGCGCGGTCAGCCAGAACATCGACGGATGGAACAGCGCGAGCCCGGACAGCGCGAGCAGCACGAACGTGATCGCGGTGATCCAGTGGTTCGTGCGCTCGTTCGGCGTGTAGCGGACGATCAGGTTGGGGTCGTCGTGGCTCATTTCGCGTCCTCCTTGATGCGTCGTGCCTCGTCGCGGGCAGCGGCTTCTTCCTCGTCAGTGACCTCGTTCGGACCGACCCGCGTGTAGTGGAAGAACCCGGCCAGCGCGGTCAGCGCGAGGCCGGCGACCGCGAGTGGCTTCGCGATGCCCTTCCACAGCTTCACCATCGGGCTGATCGACGGATTGTCGGGCAGCCCGTGATACAGCGACGGTTTGTCCGCGTGGTGCAGCACGTACATCACGTGCGTGCCGCCGACGCCCTGCGGGTCGTACAGCCCCGCATGCTCGAAGCCGCGCTCCTTCAGGTCCTCGATCCGCTCGGCCGCGTGCTGCTTCATGTCCTCCTTGGTGCCGAACACGATCGCGCCCGTCGGGCAGGTCTTCACGCAGGCCGGTTCCTGGCCGACCGCGACGCGGTCGGAACAGAGCGTGCACTTGTATGCGCGATGATCCTTCTTCGAGATCCGCGGCACGTTGAACGGGCAACCGGTCACGCAGTAGCCGCAACCGATGCAGTTCTCCTCGTGGAAGTCGACGATCCCGTTGTTGTACTGCACGATCGCGCCCGGCGACGGGCATGCCTTCAGGCAGCCCGGATCCTCGCAGTGCATGCAGCCGTCCTTGCGGATCAGCCACTCGAGGTCGCCCGCCGGGTTCTCGTATTCGGAGAACCGCATGACCGTCCACGAATGCTCGGTCAGGTCGGCCGGGTTGTCGTACACGCCGACGTTGGTGCCGACTTCGTCGCGCAGGTCGTTCCACTCCATGCATGCCGTCTGGCATGCCTTGCAGCCGATGCACTTCGATACGTCGATCAGCTTCGCGACGCTCCCGGTCACCGGTTCGCGCACCGTGGGCGGTGGCGTCGTGGTGGCCGAGACGCGCTTGATATCCAGCGATTGCAATGCCATCTCTTCCCCCTTACGCCTTTTCGACCTTCACCAGGAACGACTTGAATTCCGGTGTATAGGAGTTGCCGTCACCCACGGACGGAGTCAGGGTATTGGCGAGATAGCCGGGCTTCGTCAGGCCCTTGAAGCCCCAGTGCAACGGGACGCCGACCGTCTGGACCTTCTTGCCGTCGACCGTCAGCGGCTTGATCCGCTTCGTGACGAGCGCGACCGCGATGATGTAGCCGCGCTTGGACGACACCTTCACGCGCTCGCCATGCGCGACGCCGACTTCCTTCGCGAGGTCTTCGCCGATCTCGACGAATTGCTCGGGCTGGATGATCGAGTTCAGCCGTGCATGCTTGGTCCAGTAGTGGAAGTGCTCGGTCAGCCGGTACGTGGTCGCCACGTGCGGGAATTCCGCCACCTTGCCGAACGACGCACGGTCGTCCGGGAACACGCGGGCGGCCGGGTTGTTCAGCGCCTGCGGGTTGTTCGGGTGCAGCGGGTTCGCGGCGAGCGGCGTCTCGAACGGCTCGTAATGCTCGGGGAACGGACCTTCGTTCATCCCCGCGCGGGCGAAGAAGCGCGCGACGCCTTCCGGATTCATGATGAACGGCCCCATCCCGTTTTCGGGCGGTTCGTCCGCCTTGAAGTCCGGGATGTCGGCGCCCTTCCACGCGCTGCCGTTCCAGCCGATCAGCTTGCGGGTCGGGTCGAACGGCTTGCCGGCGACGTCGCACGACGCGCGGTTGTACAGGATCCGCCGGTTCGCCGGCCATGCCCACGCCCAGTTCAGCGTCTGGCCGATACCGGTCGGGTCGGAGTTGTCGCGCCGCCCCATCTGGTTGCCGGCCTGGGTCCATGCGCCGCAGAAGATCCAGCAGCCGCTCGCGGTCGTGCCGTCGTCCTTCAGTTGCGCGAACGCGGCAAGCTGCTCGCCCTTCTTCACGAGCGTCTTCGCCGGATCCTTCGGATCGGGCAGATCGGCGAGCGCTTTCCCGTTGAACTCCATCGCCAGTTCCTCGGGCGTCGGGCTTTCCGGGTTCGCGTACGGCCAGGTCAGGTTCACGATCGGGTCCGGATACTTGCCGCCGTCCTTCTGGTACAGCTTGCGCATGCGCAGGAACAGCCCCGACATGATCTCGAGGTCGCTCCTCGCTTCGCCCGGCGGCTCCGCGCCCTTCCAGTGCCACTGCAGCACGCGGCTCGAACTCACGAGCGAGCCGTTTTCCTCCGCGAAGCAGGTGGTCGGCAGGCGGAACACCTCGGTCTGGATCTTGGACGGATCGACGTCGTTGTAGTCGCCGTGAGGCTTCCAGAACTCGGACGTCTCGGTCGCGAGCGGATCCATGATCACGAGCCACTTCAGCTTCGCGAGGCCGGCCGCCGTCTTCACCTTCGACGGCGCCGCCGCGAGCGGGTTGAAGCCCTGGCAGATGTAGCCGTTCATCTTGCCGGCATTCATCAGCTCGATCGCCTGCAGCAGGTCGTACTGCTTGTCCAGCTTCGGCAGGTAGTCGTACGCCCAGTTGTTCTCGGCGGTGGCCGCGTCGCCCCACCACGACTTCATGAAGCTGACGTGGAACGCCTTGTAGTTCTTCCAGTAGCTCAGCTGGTTCGGCCGCAGCGGCTGCTGCACGCGCTTCTTGATGTACGCGTCGAAGTCCTGCTCCGCCTGCATCGGCAGCGTCATGTAGCCCGGCAGCAGGTTCGACATCAGCCCGAGATCGGTCAGCCCCTGGATGTTCGAGTGGCCGCGCAGCGCGTTCATCCCGCCGCCGGCGATGCCGATGTTGCCGAGCAGCAGCTGCACCATCGCGCCGGTGCGGATGATCTGCGCGCCGATCGAGTGGTGGGTCCAGCCGAGCGCGTACAGCACCGTGCCGGCGCGGCCGGGTACGGCCGTGCTCGCGAGCATCTCGCACACCTTCAGGAATTTGTCCTTCGGCGTGCCGCAGACCTGCTGGACCATGTCCGCCGTATAGCGCGCGTAGTGCTGCTTCAGCAGGTTGTATACACAACGCGGATGCTGCAGCGTCGGATCGACCTTCGCGAAACCGTCGTCGCCGCGCTCGTAGTCCCAGCTCGATTTGTCCGGGTACGCGTGCTTCTCGGCGTCGTAGCCGGAATAAATGCCGTCGTTGAACGCGAAATCCTCGCGCACGATGAACGAGAAGTCCGTGTAGTTCTTCACGTACTCATGCTGGATCTTGTCGTTCGTCAGCAGATAGTTGATGACGCCGCCCAGGAAGACGATGTCGGTGCCGGTGCGGATCGGCGCGTAGTAATCGGCCACCGAGGCCGTACGCGTGAAGCGCGGGTCGACGACGATCAGCCGCGCCTTGCGGTGCGCCTTCGCCTCCGTCACCCACTTGAAACCGCACGGATGGGCCTCGGCTGCATTGCCGCCCATCACGAGAATCACGTCCGCGTTCTTGATGTCGACCCAATGGTTCGTCATCGCTCCACGGCCAAACGTCGGGGCAAGACCTGCCACCGTCGGGCCATGTCAGACACGCGCCTGATTGTCGAATGCGAGCATCCCGAGACTGCGGATGGTCTTGTGCGTCAGGTAGCCGACCTCGTTGCTGCCCGCCGACGCGGCCAGCATGCCGGTCGTGAGCCAGCGGTTGACCTTCGCGCCGTCTTCGGCCGTCTCGACGAAGTTCGCGTCGCGGTCGGCCTTCATCAGCTTCGCGATGCGGTCGAGCGCGTCGTTCCACGAGATGGGTTCCCACTTGTCCGAGCCGGGCGCACGATACTCGGGGTGCGTCAGGCGGTTCGGGCTGTGGATGAAGTCGATCAGGCTCGCGCCCTTCGGGCACAGCGTGCCGCGATTGACGGGGTGGTCGGGATCGCCTTCGATGTGGATGATGCTCGGCTGCGCATTCTTCGCGCCGTCTCCGAGGCTGTACATCAGGATGCCGCAACCCACTGAACAGTAAGGACAGGTGTTGCGCGTTTCGACGGTGCGCGCCAGTTTGTACTGTCGGACTTCGGCCAGCGCTTCGGACGGAGAAAAGCCCATCAGGGCAAGACTCGATCCGGCAAGCGACGTGGCCGTCACCTTCAGGAACTGGCGCCGGGACATTTGTAGCATGGCGGTCTCGGCGTTATTGTGGGGTGGGGTGAAACTGAAAGGAATTATAGACAGTTCAGGCAACTATGATCGAATCCTCGGATCAATACCGATATGTCCGATTAACCTGCGATGATCCGCGTTCCGCGCGCAACCGAACCGTCATGAAACGACAGATCACTTCAGAAGCCACCCGTCTCGCCCAGCAGCAGGCCAACTGGGCCCTCACCGCGTTCAAGCGCTTCTCGTCCGACCGCTGCTCCGCGATGGCCGCGGGCATCGCGTTTTTCTCCGCGTTCTCGCTCGCGCCGACCCTCGTGATGGTGATCGCGGTGGCCGGCTGGTTCTACGGCGACGACGCCGCGCGCGGCCAGGTGTTCGAGCAGGCGCACCAGCTGATCGGCGACGACGCGGCCGCCAGCATCCAGACGATCGTGCAGAACGCGCACCGCGCGGGCGAACGCGGCGGCATCGCCACGCTGATCTCGTTCGCCGCGCTCGCGATCGGCGCGTCGGCCACGTTCGCGTCGCTCAGCGCGGCGCTCAGCGTGATCTGGCCGGCCACCGAAAGCCGCTGGTCGAGCATGCTCGGGCTGGTGCGCGTGCGGCTGATCTCGTTCGGGCTCGTGCTCGGCGTCGCGTTCCTGCTGATCGTGTCGCTCGTGCTCGACACCGCGATCACCTTCATCGGCACCTGGCTGCTGGGCAATTCGCCGTACGTGGTCGTCACGAACGTCGTGCAGTTCTTCGTCGGCATCGCGGTGCTCGCGGCCGCGTTCGCGTCGTTGATGAAGTTCCTGCCCGACGCGCGCGTCGCGTGGCGCGACGCCGCGATCGGCGGCATCGTGTCCGCGATCCTGTTTTCCGGCGGCAAGAAGCTGTTCGCGCTGTATCTCGCGCATGCGGGTACCGCGAGCGCGTTCGGCACGGCCGGGTCGTTCGCGGTCCTGCTGATGTGGCTGTACTTCTCCGCGATCGTGTTGCTGCTCGGCGCGGAATTCGCGGCCGCCCGCGGCGACGCGCATCGGCCGGCCGCGAATCCGGCGCCGGCCGCGGCCGCTCAAGCGACTCGAGCCGCTCGGCCCGATCCCGCCGGGAATCGCCCGCGCGACGACTGATTCAGCCCGCTGAAGACGGCCGCGCATCGATCCCGCGCGTACCCGGCACACCCTCCCCTCGCTTGCAACCCCGTGGTTCGCCGCGCATTCGCGCGGCGTCGACGCTTGCCTGACACGTCGGCGTGCATGCACCTGCAACCGCAAACGTTTGCACGCCCTCATTTCCTTGCTGCAACGGGCCGAAACAGGGGGTCTGCCGCCATGTGCATCAGCGATTGAAACAATCGCAGCGCAGCAATTGTCAACTATTTCATAAACAGGAACAGTGTCTGATGTGCTTGATATATATGGACTTTTTCCTGCTGTTACCTTTTCGAGACACTTTATTTTTTAAGCTTTCTTGCGTGTATGGCACTGAGCTATTCTCCAATCCGCAACAAATAACGATGAATCACTTGCGTGGAGAAACTCAACGATGAAGAAACTTGCTCTCTCGACCCTCTCGCTCGCCCTGCTGGGCGCCGCTGGCGCCGCTCAGGCTCAATCGAGCGTGACGCTCTACGGTGTGATCGACACGTCGATCACGTACGTTCACGGTAACGCCGGTCAAGGTAACAATTCGTGGTCGATGGGTAGCGGCAACCTGCAAGGCAGCCGCTTCGGCCTGAAGGGTTCGGAAGACCTCGGTGGCGGCCTGAAGGCGATCTTCCAGTTGGAAAACGGCTTCAACTCGGCATCGGGCGCACTGGGCCAGGGTGGCCGCATGTTCGGCCGCCAGGCGTTCGTCGGCCTGCAAAGCGACCAGTACGGTACGCTGACGCTGGGTCGCCAGTACGACCCGCTGGTCGACCTGGTTCAGGCAGTCACGGCTGACAACTACTTCGGCAGCGTGTTCGCCACGCCGGGCGACGTCGACAACAACGACAACAGCCTGCGCGTCAGCAACGCGATCAAATACACGTCCCCGGTGTTCGCCGGCCTCCAGTTCGAAGGCATGTACGCACTCGGCGGCGTCGCCGGCTCGACCGGCAAGGGTCAGACGTGGGCCGCAGCCGCAGCCTACAACAACGGCCCGCTCGGCGTGGCTGCCGGCTACTTCCACGCGAACAACGCATCGGCGCTCACGGCCGGCAAGCGTAGCGGCTGGACCGGTACGTCGGACGCAATCTTCGACGGCGACTCGGGCACGACCTTCATCAACAACGCGTTCACGTCGTCGACGTCGATCGGCATCGCGCAAGTGGCAGCCCAGTACGCATTCGGCCCGGTGACGGTCGGTGCAGGCTACAGCAACGCCCAGTACAAGGCTGACGGCGCGTCGACGTTCGGCACGAACCAGAAGTACAACACGGGTCGCGGCTTCGTCACGTACCAGGCATCGGCACCGCTGCTGCTTGGCCTCGGCTACATCTACACGAAGGGTAGCGGCGACAACAACGCCAAGTACCACCAGGTTTCGCTCGGCGCGGACTACTCGCTGTCGAAGCGCACCGACGTGTACCTGGTCGGCGCATACCAGCACGCAAGCGGCCACAACGCAGACGGCAGCGATGCGCAAGCGTCGATCGGCTCGTACGGCATCGCCGGCAAGAGCTCGCAGGAAATCGTCGCACTCGGCCTGCGCCACAAGTTCTAAGAAGTACGTTTCCGGTGTGCATGGCGTCTCCGACGCCTTGTCGCCGACCTGGAAAGCCAGCCCCGGTTTCGGCCGCGGCTGGCTTTTTTTCGTCCGCCTCCGGCTCGCGGGCCGGCAGCGTCTGCACGGCCTCCGCGCGACAGCCGGGCCCGACATAGGTCGGCCGGTCGGCAGCGGCCCCTGGCCGCTGCCATGCCCGCGCAACCCGGTTTCCACGGCCCGGAGAGCTCGCCGTTTCCGCCAAGGACGACTAACATCCGCACTGCCGGCACCGCCCGGCCCGACCGATGCGGGATTGGTTCGCGCCGCGTGTCGATTTCGGCGGGCGTCGTCCGTCGTATCGATGGCGGCACGTGGTTTGCCCCGGACCCATACAGACAGGAGATTCGTCATGACGATTCAGAAGATCACGCCTTTTCTCTGGTATTCGACGGAAGCCGAAGAAGCAGCGGCCTTCTATGCCGGCATCTTTCCGGATTCGCGGATCGTGCGCGTCACGGCGGTGCCCGGCACCGACGGCACGCGGATGGTCGAATTCGAGCTGTTCGGGCAGCCGTTCTTCGCGATGAGCCACCCGCGCACGGAGACGTTCAACCACGCGATCTCGCTGCTCGTCAGCTGCGCGGACCAGGCCGAACTCGATCGCTACTGGAGCGCGCTGCTCGACAACGGCGGCACGGCCGACGGCTGCGGCTGGCTGCGGGATCGTTATGGCGTGTCGTGGCAGATCGTTCCGGAAGCGCTCATTCCGATGATGGCCGACCGCGACACGGTCAAGGCGGGGCGCGTGGCCGCGGCGATGATGCAGATGACCAAGTTCGACGACGCCGCGCTGAAGGCCGCCTTTGCGGGCACCGCGGGCTGACCCGGCGCACCGGGCCGCGCATGCGTGACGCCGCGCCGGGTCGCGTGCACGCGCTCGGCTCGACGGTGCGCGCATGCCGCCGGCTCGCGAGCGTTCGCTATCCGCGGCCGGCCGGCAAACCGGTAGCGTGCATCGTCGGCGCGAACTGCTACGCCGACAGCATCGACTCGATCGTCCGCCGCGCGTAGCCGATGAATTCCGCCAGCGGTTCGCCCGACAGGATCGCCGCGCCTGCGTCACCATCGAGATAGGCCGCACGCGCAGCCGCCAGAACCGGCCGGTGCGCGTCCGGCAGGCGCGCCAGCACCCACGCCGCGGCGACGTCCTTCGGCGCGATTTTGCCGGTCGCGGCGCTATACCAGATGCGCGCGAGCGCGAGCACGATGTTGCACGCGTCGTCGCGCCAGTCGGGTTCCGCCTGCCACTGCGCCACGGTAGCGAGCAGCGCGGCGACGAAGTCGCGCGCGGGCACCGGCTCGAACAGCACGTCCGCGGGCGGGCCGACCAGCGCGATGCTGTGCTCGCGCGCCTTCGTCAGCAGGATGGCCAGATCGTGATCGACGAGCGGCGGCTCGACGATGCCGGCGTCGAGGTCGCTGCGCAGCCATTCGCCGAACTGCAGCTCGCGTCGCGCCGGATGACGCCACGGCACCACGTCGCCGTGCGCGACGACCGTGACCTCCAGCGCACGCATGCCGCCGCTGCAACCGGGCGGCGCAGAAGCACCGAGCAGGTCCGACATCAGCGCGTGTCGCGCCGCTTCGTCCGGGCGCACCGCCACCGTCACCAGCAAATCGATGTCGCTGCGCGGTTTCAGGCCGCCGTCGAGCACCGATCCGAACAGGTGGATCGCTTCCAGCGTCGCGCCGAGATGCCGTTCGATCACGACACGTGCGGCGGCGACCTGTGCGGCGATGTCGTGCGGGGTGTCGTCCGTCACGATGACAAATCTCGCGATGCGCTCGCGACGGAACGCGCGGCAACAACGCGGCGCGCGAATGAAACTCGCGGCTCGGCGATGCGGATGCGGATGCGCGACATGCGATCCGCCGCACATCGTGCGTCGGCCAAACCCGGCATCGCCGGGCGATCCGTTCGCCGCCGCGCGCTTTGCGCGACGCAATAAAAATCCCCGCACGCTTTCGCGTACGGGGATCTCGGGACACTGCAACGGCTGCCGACATGCATTCGGCAGTCGTTGCGCGGCATTACGCTGCCGCGTCCTTCAGCTTCTTCAGCGCACGTGCCTTCACGCGCACGCTGGCCGGCTTCGCCGGGAACCAACGCTCTTCGCCCGTGAACGGATCCTTGCCGAAGCGCTTCTTCTTCGCCGGCACGACTTGTGCCGTGATCTTCAGCAGACCCGGCAGCGTGAACTCGCCTGCGCCCTTCTTGTGAACCGAGCCCAGCACGACGTTCTCGAGTGCGGCGAGCACTGCCTTGACCGCCTTCACTTCGACAGCCGCGCGCTCAGCGATGTGCGTTGCGAGCGATGCCTTCGTGAACTTGTCCTTCAGCGGCGTCGGAGCAGCCGGTGCTGCCTTTGCGACAGCCTTCTTGGCCACTACTTTCTTCGCGGGCGCAGCCTTTTTGGCAGCCACCTTCTTGGTCGCCGGTGCGGCAGCCTTCTTGGCCACCTTTTTTGCGGAAGTCGCCATGTTTCTCCTACCAGGTGTGGTCGTTGGATACACGAAGCGTGCAACGCGCGCGCTTCAACGCCGGATTCTACAAGCGCCTTGACGCTTCGTGCAGTACTTTTATGCGTTTTCGCGGGGTTTCCCGCAGGTTTTGTTGCGCGCGACCGACTTCATCGACACTCGAGCATGAAAAAACGCGTGTACGTATGGGCTCAAACAAGCCGAACGCGAATTACGTTCGATATTTGCGCACCTATACTGGGCGCGCTCAATGCCCGGATGCCTCCATGCGCGAAGTCAGATACGTCAAAGGACTCGACGGCCTGCGAGCCCTCGCCGTCATCCTCGTTTTCCTGTCCCACAAGGGCCATGTCCTTGCCGTCGACGTCGGCAAGCTCGGCGTGTGGACGTTTTTCCTCATCAGCGGATTCCTGATCGTCGGCGAGTTGCATCGCAACCGTCAGGCGGTCGAATGCGGCACCATGACGCGCCGCCACGCGCTCGCGCTGTTTCTCGCGAAGCGCGCGCTGCGGATCTTTCCCGTGTATTACCTGCTGCTCGCCGCGCTCGCGATCGCGCACGCGCTGTTCTACCAGCGCGGCGTCAATCTCGGGCTCGCCTGGCACGCGGTGTTCCTGTCGAATTACTGGATCGGCGTCGTCAAGGACGGCTGGCCGGGCTCCACGTCGCATTTCTGGAGCCTCGCCGTTGAACAGCAGTTCTATCTGATCGCACCGCTCGCGCTGCTCGCGGTGCCCGCCGCGCGACACGTCGCGCTCGGCGTCGCGGCCGTCGCGCTGTGTGCGCTCGCGCATCTCGCGCTCTACCTGTCGGACGCATCGCCGGTGCTGATCTACGCGTTTTCCCCGTGGAATTTCGCGTTGATCGCGCTCGGCGGCGTCGGCGCGATGGCGCTCGCCGATCGCGGCGCGGCCGCCGCGCGCCGCGTACCGCCCGGCTGGCTCGGCGCGGCCGGCGTCGCATTCTTCCTCGCGCTGCCCGCCTGCACGACCTTGCCCGATGCGGTCGCGGGGCTTGCGGATCTCGGCCTGTCCGTGTCGCTCGGCGCGCTGATGCTGTGGATCGTCAGCGCACCCGAGCATCCCGTCGTCGCGCTGCTCGACTGGGCGCCGCTTGCCTATCTCGGCACGATCAGCTACGGCTTCTACCTGTTCCACAACCTGATTCCGGCGCGCTTCGGCGTGCTGCCCGCGTCCTTCGCGCACGTGCCGATGCCGGACATCGTCCGCGACGCGGCACCGGAACTGCTGCAATTCGCGCTCGCCGTGCTGCTCGCTCACCTGTCCTGGCGTTATCTCGAAAAGCGCTTGCTCGACTTCAAGAAGCCGATCGCCGCGCTGCTGGCCCGGCACTTCGCCGCGCAGCCGAGCGCGTCGCCGCGCTGAGCGTCGCGTGGACGCGGCGCGCGGCGGAAGCCGGACGGGAATGCGTCGATACCGGTGACGCCCGGCGACCGGCGGCATGTCGGCCGACACCGCGTCATCGCGCGACACCCACGCGAGTGACGTGCATGCCGCGCAATCCCTCCACCGATCCGGTCACGCGACGCATGCTTCGGCACCGCTTTCACGCGCGACGTCCCGCCTCACCGGCATGCGTCGCGCGTCGCGCGCCAGCACCCCGCACACCTGCCCGGCACCGCGTGCCGACGTCGCGCACCCTGCGCTCGCGCCCGCGCAAACAAAAAAGCCCCGGCGCGCGAGCGGCCGGGGCCAACGGAACAACCACCACCTGAAACGACGGAGCGCGCGGCCGCTTTAAGCGACGGCAGCCAGCGCGGGCAAGCAGGTACGCAGGTACGCCTCGAATTCGCGGCTCACTTCCGGATGCTGGAGCGCGAGCTCGACGGTGGCCTTGAGATAGCCGAGCTTGCTGCCGCAGTCGAAGCGCGTGCCGTAGTAGCGATACGCGAGCACCTGCTCGTTCGCGAGCAGCGACTGGACGGCGTCGGTGAGCTGCAATTCGCCGCCCGCGCCCGGCTTGAGCTTGCGCAGATGATCGAAGATCGTCGGCATGAACACGTAGCGGCCGACCACGCCGAGGTTCGACGGCGCATCCTCCGGCGCCGGCTTCTCGATGATGCCCGACAGCTTGATGATGTCCTCTTCCCACTCCCGGCCTTCGACGACGCCGTACGAGCGGCTGTCCTCGCGCGGGATCGTCTCGACCCCGATCACCGAGCTGTGATAGTGGTCGAACACGTCGACGAGCTGCTTGAGCACCGGCTGTTCGCCGTGCAGCAGGTCGTCGGCGAGGATCACCGCGAACGGCTCGCCGTGCACCAGCTTCTCCGCGCACAGCACCGCGTGGCCGAGGCCGAGCGCTTCCGGCTGGCGCACGTAGAAGCAGTTGACGTGGCTCGGCTTGATGCCGCGCACGAGTTCGAGCAGCTTTTCCTTGCCGCGCGCCTCGAGCTCGGCCTCGATCTCGTACGACTTGTCGAAATGATCCTCGATCGCGCGCTTGCTGCGCCCGGTGACGAAGATCATCTCGGTGATACCGGCGTTGATCGCTTCCTCGACCGCGTACTGAATCAGCGGCTTGTCGACGACGGGCAGCATTTCCTTCGGGCTCGCCTTCGTTGCCGGGAGGAACCGCGTGCCGAGACCGGCAACGGGGAACACGGCCTTGGTGACTTTCAACATGTTCGCATCCTGATTGCGTTGACTGCGCCGCGTCGACCTGCGACCCGGCGCGATTGTGTTCCGAACGGCATATCGAGAATCGACGGTACGGCCAATTCCACTCCGCTCATTTTCGATATGAACTGATTGCCCAATGATTCCGAAAAAAATATAATCGTTTCAATTCGGTCGATATTGCCGGACCGATTGCCGAAGCAGAAACAAATTACCGATTTTCCGGATACAAATTCTTACGATTCGAATTCCTCGATATAGGGCACGCCGCCCCGCTCGAGGCCCGGGCGGATCGGTTCGTTCTTCAGCGCCTCGCGGTACGCCGACAGCACGGCCATGACCAACAGTACTGCAGCGCTCGCGATCCAATGCATGTCCATCTTGCCGCTCCTTGCATCAATCAACTGGAGCTTCAAACTATCAGAAAAAAATCGGCAAATAATTCGCCCCCCCTCGACGAGCCGCTTTCAGGTCGCGATAACTCCATGATGTGGAATACCGATATTTCCGGGCGAGATTTTTTTATTCATTGACCGAATTCTTGCGCATTACGATTGGATGAAACTTCCCGTCCATCCGTCGCAAGGAATCGAATCGCATGCAAGCTTTCAGCGGATCGTCTCTGGCCGCGCCACCCGTCGCCGACCACAAGGAACACGTGATCGACGCGATGCGCGGCTTCGCGGCGCTGCTCGTCGCCTATTTCCACTGCCGCCAGGTCGTCTGGGTCGGCATGCAGAGCTTCCATCATGCTTACGGTCATGCACTGAGCCCGGGCGTGATCGCCGGCTACCTGACCTTCCCGTTCGCGTGGGGCTCCGCCGGCGTGCCGATCTTCTTCGTGATCAGCGGCTACTGCATCCACCGCAACGCGGCGCTCAAGCTCGCGGCCAACCCCGCATACCGGCTCGACGCGCCGAATTTCTGGGTGCGCCGCTTCGCGCGCATCTACCCGGTGCTGCTCGCCGCGCTGCTGTTCACGCTCGCGCTCGACGCGGTCAGCCTGCAGATCGAGCCCGTCAGCCACAAGATCCGCGACGTCGGCCTCGTCGCGTTCCTCGTGAACCTGTTCTCGCTGCAGGGCGTCGCCGGCTACACGTACGGGTCGAACGGCGCGCTGTGGACGCTGTCGCTCGAAGTGCAGTTCTACGCGGTCTACCCGCTGCTGTTCGCGCTGCGCCGGCGCATCGGGATGCCGGCCGTCGTGGCCGCGGTCGCGCTCGTCAACGTCGCGTCGGCGTGGCTGCTCGAACGGCACGACCTGCAGTTCTTCACGTCGTACTGGCTGTCCTGGACGATCGGCGCATGGATCGCCGACGTGCGCGCGCAGCAATCGCGCGGCATGGCCGTCGTGCCGTCGCGCGCGTGGTACGTCGCGGCCGCCGTGCTGCTGGCCGCCGGCTGCGGCGCGTTCCATGTCGGCCAGTACGGTGCGTTCCAGCTGTGGTCGGCCGGCTTCGCGTGCTTCCTGTACCGCGCGCTTGCCCGCCCGCCGCGCCCGACGCCGCCGCTGCGCGTGCTGAGCTGGTTCGGCGACTTCAGCTACTCGCTGTACCTGGTCCACCTGCCGCTGTTCGTCTGCCTCGGCTCGGTGCTGTTCCATTCCGAACTGCAACTGTCGATCTGGCCGTCGTTCGCGTTCATGGCCGTCGCGATCCCGGTGGCGTACCTGTTCTACCGGATGTTCGAACGGCCGGCGATGACGTGGTCGGCCAGCTTCAAGCCGACCCGCGCCGCCCGCGTCGTCGCGTCGACGCCCGAACAGGCCGTCTGACCCAAGCCGGCCGGCCCGTCCGGTTTCGCGCCCCTCGCGCGGCGTCTCGCTGCGCGGGGGCTTTTTCATGGCCGGCACGCGGTCGCGGGCCGCTTCGTCAAGGGACGGGCAGCCTGCCGCTCTCCGACCGCGCCACGACCCGCGTAAGCCGTCTCTGCGGGGTTGCTGCAGCACGACTGCAACGGTGTCGCCTGCCCGCTTCACGTCGCCGATGGCCCGCTCCCGGTTTCAGATGACGATCGGCCATGCTCGCGCCTCATGTGGAGTCGGCGTGCATGCCCGCCCGTCCGCCACCACCAGACATCTCGCCCGCCGAAAAGCGAAGCCCCCACGCAGCACGACACCGCATGGGGGCCCGTTTGCCGCCGGCTCGCGCCAGCTGCTACTTCTTCGCGTTCGCGGCCTTGGCGGCCTTCGCCGTATCCGCGAGGATCTTCTCGACCCGCTCCACGTAGGTTTCGGTCCCGAACCGGCGCACCGCGGTCGCGCGCCCGCTCGCGACGAGCCGCTCGCGCAGCGCGCGGTCGCGCTTGAGCGTCGCCAGCGCATCGGCCAGCGCGGCCGCGTTACCCGGCTCGCAGAGCAGCCCGTTGTCGCCATCCTCGATGATCTCGACGACGCCGCCCGCCCGCGCCGCGACGACCGGCCGGCGCGCGAGCATCCCCTCGACGATCACGCGCCCGAACGGCTCCGGCGTGATCGACGTGTGCGCGACGACGTCGACCGCCGTCATGCACGCGGCCACGTCGCGCTGGAAGCCGAGGAAATGCACGCGCGCGTCCATCCCGTGCTGCGCGACGTATTCGTGCAGTTGCGCCGCATAGTCGTCCTCGCCGAACAGCGGCGCGCCGACCAGTACCACGTGCATGTCCGGATGCCGCGCGGCGGCCTCCAGCAGCACGTGCTGCCCCTTCCAGCGCGCGAGACGGCTGAACGAGCCGACCAGCCAGGCGTCCGCGGGCAGCCCCAGGCGCGCGCGCAGCGCGGCCTGGCTCACGCCTTCCAGCGCGTCGAACGGTTCGGCCGAAATGCCGTTGAACACGACGTCGACGTGCTGCGGCGTGAAGCCCGTCAGCGCGCGGAACGCTTGCGCGGATGCATCGGAGTTCGCGATCACGCGTGTGACGCCGAGCCGCGCGCAATACTTGATCGCCTTCAACTGCTTGCCGCCGAAATGGTCGGTGCTGACGATGTCGCGCAGGTGCCAGACCACCGGCTTGCGCGCGAGCCGCCCGGCGAGCGCGGCGACCACCATCGCGCGTTGGGTGTTCGCGTAGATCACCTCGGCGCGGCGCGCGCGCCGCGCGACGTCGCGCACCAGCCGCACGAGCTGCTTCACCGCGCCGAACGACACGCCGCCCTGCTTGCGCACGCCCGCGAGCGCACCCTGCTCGACCACGTCGACGCGCGCGCCGATCTCGTCGAGCGCCGCGCGGAACGGACCGTCGGCGAACAGCAGCACGTCGGCGTTCGCGCGCATGTGCTTCATGATCTCGAGCAGCGACAGCTCGGCGCCGCCGAGCACGCCGCTCTGGTCGAGCACGAGCGTCGCCGGGCCGCGCGCGGCCGGCAGAGGCGCGGCCGTGCCGCGCTGCGCGGTCGAGCCGGGCAGCGCCTGCTCCACGTAATCGAGGAAGCGCCGCCGGAACGTGTCGGCGGAAAACCGCTCCGCGTTCGCTCGGCACGCGTCCGGCGTGAAGCGCTGCGGCGCGCGCTCGAAATCGTCGACGGCCGCGACGATCGCCTGCGGCGTCTGTTCGTCGAAGAAGAGACCGGTCGGGTGCAGGTTCGATTGCGGGTCGAGCACGGTTTCGAGCGCACCGCCCTTGCCGTACGCGATGACCGGCGTGCCGCACGCCTGCGCCTCGACGACCGAGATGCCGAAATCCTCCTCGGCCGCGAACACGAACGCCTTCGCGCGCCGCATCCGGTCGTGCAGCACCGCGAACGGCTGGTAGCCCATGATCTCGACGTTCGGGCCGGCCTTCGCGCGGATCTTCTGCATCTCGGGGCCGTCGCCGATCACGACCAGCTTGCGCTCGGGCGTGCGCGAAAAGGCTTCGACGATCAGGTCGATCTTCTTGTACGGCACCATCCGCGACGCGGTCAGGTAGAACTCCTCTTTCACCGCATTCAGCGAGAACGCGTCGACGTCGACCGGCGGAAAGATCACCGCCGCGTCGCGGTGATAGACCTTCCTGATGCGCCGTGCGATGAACGCGGAATTCGCGACGAAGCCGTCCACCGCGTTCGCGGTGCGCGTGTCCCAGTTGCGGATGTAGTGCAGGATCATCCGCGCGAGCAGCGATTTCGGCCCATGCGTGAGGTTCGACTGCTCCAGATACTGGTGCTGCAGGTCCCACGCATAGCGGATCGGCGAATGCACGTAGCTGATGTGTACCTGGTCCGGCCCGGTCAGCACGCCCTTCGCGACCGCGTGGCTGCTCGAGATCACGAGGTCGTACTCGGACACGTCGAGCTGCTCGATCGCGAGCGGCATCAGCGGCAGGTAGCTACGGTACTTGGTGCGGGCGAACGGCAGCTTCTGGATGAAGGACGTCGTCACCGGCTTGCCGCGCACGAACGCGCGGTCGTCGAGAAAATCGACGAGGCTGAACAGATCCGCGTCGGGAAAGCACGCGACGATCTGTTCGAGCACGCGCTCGGCGCCCGCATAGGTGACGAGCCAGTCGTGGACGATCGCCACGCGCAGCGCACGCGCCGGCTGCCGCGCGCCGGCGCGCTCGGCCGACACCGCGCGGTGCAGCGCGGCGGCGTCGCCCGGGTGGGCCACGGCGGCATCGGCCGTGGCGAGATTCAGGACGGCGTGTTCCGCCAGATCGCGATTCATATGGTTTTCCTCGCATTGAGACGGACAAACAGGTCGCGCACGAGCGCGCGCAACCCCGGCGTCATCGTGAGCGACCACGCGACGTTCAGCACCAGCACGACCGCGCACATGCCGATCGACTCGCCGAGCCCCGGCCACGCCTGCGCCAGGAACAGGCTCGCCAGCAGGAACGCGAGATGCGCGAGCATGTCGAGCACGATTGCGCGCATCCGGATCGCCGACAGGTACAGCAGCACGCCGTAGTCGACGAGCGCGCGCCGCGACGACCACCGCCGCGCCGATCAGCCCGAAGTGATGAATGCCGAACCACAGGCCGCCGACGAAGAACGGCATCTCGACGAGCCCGGCGAATGCCGCGCGGGCCGGGTTGACCTGCGACTGGATCAGGATGCGCGTGACGCTCGCCTGGCCGACGAGCCACACGCTGATCACCAGCACGCGGCCGACCGGCGCCGAATGCGCGGCGAGATCGGCGCCGACCCACAGCGTGAGGAACGGCGCGAGCGCGAAGATCGCGACGATGCCGACCGGCGTGAACACGCCGTTCAGGAACTCGAGCGACTGGCGCGCGAGCGTATCCGCATGATCGCGGCCGACCGCCGACAGCCGCGGGAACAGCGTGCGCACCAGCGCGTTCGGCAGCATGTTCAGGCGCGTGACGAGGTTCTGCGGCACCGTGTAGTAGGTGACGAATTTCGCGCCCATGCCGGCGCCGAGCATCACGCGGTCAAGCGTGTCGGCGATCATGCTGGTCGTGCTCGCGATCAGCATCCAGCCGCCGAAGTTGAACAGCCCTTTCGCGGTGCCCCACTGCGGCGGATCGATGCGGCGGATCCCGAGCACCTTGATGCTGGCCTGCCCGAGCATCACCGCCGCGATCAGCCGCGCGACGACGGCCGCGGCGAGCACCGTCTGCAGGTTCGGCGCGATCCACCACGCGGCGGCGAGCGGCAGCAGCTGGAACAGGAACGTGCCGATCGTCTGGTTCGTGTTGAACACGCCGAACCGTTCGGCGCCGTTGATCGCGCCGGCGAACACCCACGACACGTTCGCGAGCGGAATCGCGAGCGCGAGCCACGGCAGCGCGAGATACACCTCGTGCTGCATCGCGGCCGACACCTTCGTGAAATACGCGGTGTAGACGAACGCGCCGAAATAGATCAGCAGCCCGCCCGCGATGCCGGTGCCGAGGTTCAGCCAGAACGCGCTCCAGAACACGCGCGCGCTTTCGTCCGCGTCGCCGCTCGCGAGCGCCTTCGAGATGTGGTTCTGCGCGGCCATGCTCATCCCGAGATCGAGGATCCCGAAATAGCCGATCAGCGTCCATACGAGGCTGACGACGCCGTAGCGTTCGACGCCGAGCGCGTGGATGTACGCGGGCACCGTCACCAGCGACACGAAGGTCGGCAGGATCAGCCCGATGAAGTTGATCGAAACGTTCTTGAGTATGCCTTTGTCCATGCTTGAGCCTTGAGTGACGTCGACGACGGCGCGCCGCCCGTCACGGTTTCCAGCGATACATCAGCACCTTGCCGCGCGCGTCTTCCTCGACGAACACCAGGTACTCGCCGTTCTCGCGCCGGAACGCGCTGATGCCGAACGGCACGTCGACCCAGCCGGACGCCTTGCCGACCTCGGCGCCCGGGCTCATCACGCCGACTTCCTTGCCCGTTTCCTTGTCGTACACGTGGATCTTGCCGACCGGCTCCACCGTGAAGAGGTAGCGCCCCTCGACCGTGATCCCGATCAGGTCGAAGATCGGCTTCGCGTCGAGCTTCCACGGCAGCGCCACCTGGTAGCGCGCGACTGGCGAGCCCGTCGACCACTTGTCGAAGCGGATCAGCACGCGCCCGACTTCCTTGTTGATGCCCGGCTGCGGCGGCGCGTCGGCGGTGTAGCCGGTCACGTACAGCGTGTCGGTCTGCGGCTCGTAGATCGCGCGGCGCAGCTGCGTGAACGGCTGCGGCATCGGGTAGGTCGTCACCTTGTCGTACGAATAGATCGGGTTGCCGGCCTTGTCGACGCCGCCGTACTGGAAACGGTGGATGCCGCGCACGTCGCTCGTGCGCCAGATGTCGCCCTTCGTGTCGACCCACCAGCCCCAGCCGCCGGCCTTCGCCTTGCCCGTCGTGTTGAGCTCGGACTCGTCGGCGTCGATTCGGCCGTTGCCGTTCGCGTCGCGCCACAGCCAGTCGCCGCCCGGCGGCTTGTTCGGCACCTTGTCGACCGGTCGCGCACGGCCCGCGATCAGGCCGGACGGAATCGCGACTTCGCCGTCGCGCTTCGCGTCGAAGCGGTAGATCTTCAGGTGATCCGCGTACATGTCGGTCAGGTACAGGAACGTGCGACCGTCCACGCGCCGCGCGATCGGCATGCCCGGATACTGGTCCGTGTGGAACACCGGGTCGTCCGGATACTTGAAGCGGTTCGACAGGAAGCCGACGTATTTCCAGTCCTGGCCCGGCGGCTTCGACAGGTCGAGCTCGAAACGCTTGTTGCCCGTGTATACGCTGTTCGGCCGTGCGGGGTCGAGCCACGCGCCGTCGACGAACAGCAGCCCCTGCACCTGCCAGCGCAGCTTGCCGTCCGGCGTGTAGCTTTCCAGCACCGCGCCGAGCCCCGCGCCGATCGTGTCGTGGCGCGGCCCGATCCCGTTCATCGACACGTAGATGTTGCCGGCGCGGTCGACACCGACGCCCGTCAGCCCGTTGAAACGCTGCGGCCCCGGCCGGCCCGGCACCGGGCCCGCGAAGATGCCGCCGCGTTCGCCGAGCGTGCCGGACGGCGCATAGCCGTTGCCGCCTTTCGAGAAGATCAGGATCTGCTGGCGCGGCCCGTTGTCCGCGATCAGCACGCGCCCTTTCGCGTCGACCGCCACGTCCACCGCGTCGGTGCCTTCCGGCAGCGCCGGCGCGTCGTCGAGCTTGCGGCCGTCGGCCCGCACGTGCACGAGATGCGCGGGCCCGCCCAGCGTATCGGTCAGCAGCCACAGCGTGCCGTCGCCCGCGAGCGCGATGCGGCCCGGCTCGTGCGCGCTCCACGTGCCCTTTTGCTGCATCGTCTCCGCGTCATAGACAACCACCACGTCGCGCGACGGATTGGTCGCGAACAGCGTCTTGTCGTCGGCCGCGAGGCCGCCCACTTCGGCCTTCGCCTCGCCGACTTCCGAGCGCGCGGGCGCCGGCACCTCGTTCATCATCATGAAGCTGGCGGCCATCCGTGCACGGCCGGCGTCGGCCCGGCCGCCCGGCGCGACCTGCGGCGCCGCGCGAAACGGCGCGGGCTGCTTCATGTCGCCGATCGTGCGTCGCGAGATGCCGAACCATTGCTTGCCCTTGTCCGGCCAGATGCCGGGCGCCTGCAAGTGGCCGCGCTCGTTGCCGACGCCGATCGCGACATACGCGTACTTGCTGTTCACCGCGATCGCGTTGCCGCCGAGATTGCCCCAGCCGTGCGTGCCGCCGGCGAAGCCGAGCATCTTCCCGTCCTGGTAGACGCTCGCCTCGGCGCCGCTCTCGTCCCACGGCGCATTCGTATACACCTTGCCCTCGGGCGTCACCGCGATCGCGCGGATGTCGATCTGCGTCCATGAGCCGTCGCCATAGCCGAACGTGTTGCCGATCCACGACGTCGTCGCGGGCAACACCGTTTCGGCCGGCACGGCGCTCGTCAGCAGCGCCGCGCATACCGTCATGCCAACCAGAATCAGACGTCGCAATGCGCTTCTCCAGACTTGATGCAACAGCGACCGGCGCCGCCACGGAGTGCCGCGGATGCGCGCTGTCGCTAAATGGGTTTCAAACGTCGCGATGCAGGTTACAAGCAAAAATAATCACAAGAAATTTGGAAATATTTGGGGATGTTTCCGCGTGAAATATCGAACCGGAACAGCGAGTAAATGGCGCGCGGAAACGGCAATAACGACCGTCTTTCCCGCGCCACCACGTAGAAAATTCCGCCTCGCTCCGCCCATCGGGCCCGCCCGGGCGCCAACCTTTCATCTCGCGATCGCAATAATCGGCATTTGAATATTTGTCGCCAGATAAATGACGCGCGTTTTTTTACCGATTTCTTTTCCCTAGAATCGATTTCGATTCCATATTCCATTAAAGGCATGCAATACGTACACGCATTGGATGCGGGTCGTGAAGGAGCCCCGCGATGACGGCCCTGGCACGCCCCGCCGACCTCGCCCCGCCACAACACAGCCGCATCGTGCAGCTCGACGGGCTGCGCGCGATCGCGGTGGGCGCCGTGTTCCTGCAGCACGCGCTGAAGGCGCCGCTGTGGATGGGTGTCGATCTGTTCTTCGTGCTGAGCGGCCTGCTGATCACCGGCATCCTGCTCGATCGCAAGGCGCGCGGACAGTCGTACTTCAGCCACTTCTATGCGCGCCGCGTGCGCCGCATCCTGCCGCCGTACGTGCTGCTGCTGGTGGTGTCGACGCTGCTGTTCGGCGCGAGCTGGCTGCCGCACTGGCCGTGGTTCGCGTTTTTCTCGACCAATATCGGGCTGTCGCTCGGCAGCATCGGCCATGACAGCCTGAACGTGCTGTGGTCGCTCGCGGTCGAGGAGCAGTTCTACATCTTCTGGCCGTTCGTCGTGCTGTGGTGCTCGGAGCGCGCGCTGCTGTGGGTCGCCGCCGCGCTGATCGTCGCGGCGCCGGTGCTGCGCGCGATCGCGACGCCGTGGTTCGATTCGTTCTGGCCGATCTACTACCTGACGCCGTTCCGGATGGACCTGCTCGCGGCCGGCGCCTTGCTCGCGATCGTGCTGCGCCGCGACCGGCGCGCGCTCGAGCCGTTCTACCCGCTCGCGATCGTCGGCGCGCTCGTGTCGCTCGCGATCCTCGGCTGGCTGCACCTGTCGTTCCCGCGCTTTCGCGCCGCGAACACGCCGATGTCGAATGCGGCGCTCTACAGCATCTCGCTGCTGCTGTGCACGTCGATCGTCGTGATCGCGCTGCGCGGCCGCGGCCTCGTGCAGCGTGTGCTGACGAACCCGATGCTCGTCTACGTCGGCACCGTCAGCTACACCGTCTACCTGATCCACCTGAGCGTGCTGTACGCGCTGTGGCCGCTGCATCTGAACCGCTTCGTCACGGCCGCGCTCGCGCTGGCGATCACGCTCGCGTACGCGACCCTGAGCTGGTACGGCTTCGAACGGCGCCTGACGCGCGGGCCCGCGCGCCGCGCGGTGCCGGCCGCCGCCGGCACGACCGCCTGAATTTCATCATCCATTGCTTCTACCAGGACAACGCCATGAGCCAAACTCGTAAAAAGGCCATCATCACCGGAATTTCGGGGCAAGACGGTGCGTACCTGACCAAACTGCTGCTCGACAAGGGCTACGAGGTCACCGGCACCTATCGCCGCACCAGCTCGGTGAACTTCTGGCGTATCGCCGAACTGGGCGTCGACACGCATCCGAACCTGACGCTCGTCGAGCACGACCTCACCGACGCGGGCTCGAGCCTGCGCCTGCTCGAACGCACGCAGCCGGACGAACTCTACAACCTCGCCGCGCAGAGCTTCGTCGGCGTGTCGTTCGACCAGCCGGCGACGACCGCCGAAGTGACCGGCATCGGCCCGCTGAACCTGCTCGAGGCGATTCGCGTCGTGAGCCCGAAGACGCGCTTCTACCAGGCGTCGACGTCCGAGATGTTCGGCAAGGTGCAGGCCATTCCGCAAACGGAAACCACCGCGTTCTACCCGCGCAGCCCGTACGGGGTCGCGAAGCTGTACGCGCACTGGATGACCGTGAACTACCGTGAATCGTATGGCCTGTTCGGCAGCAGCGGGATCCTGTTCAACCACGAATCGCCGCTGCGCGGCCGCGAATTCGTCACGCGCAAGATCACGGACACCGTTGCGAAGATCCGGCTCGGCAAGGCGACCAAGCTCGAGCTCGGCAATCTCGACGCGAAACGCGACTGGGGCTTCGCGCTCGAATACGTCGAAGGCATGTGGCGCATGCTGCAGGCCGACGAGCCCGACACCTACGTACTCGCGACCAATCGCACCGAAACCGTGCGCGACTTCGTGCGGATGGCGTTCGCGGCGGCCGGCTACCAGATCGAATGGACCGGCAAGGGCGAGCAGGAGCGCGGCCTCGACGCATCGACCGGCAACGTGCTCGTCGAAGTGAACCCGAAGTTCTACCGCCCGGCCGAAGTCGACCTGCTGATCGGCTGCGCGGACAAGGCGAAAAGCAAACTGGGCTGGGCACCCAAGACGACGCTCGAACAACTTTGCCAGATGATGGTCGAAGCGGATTTGACGCGGAACCAACACCATGACACGTTCTGAAACCGGGCGTCCGTCGCGCCGTGCATTCGTCACGGGCCTGACGGGCTTCACCGGTCGCTACATGGCCGAACGCCTGCAGGCGGCCGGCTATGACGTCTGGGGCACGGTCGCGCCCGGCACGCCCCGCCCCGCCGATCCGGCGTTCGCGCAGTGCACGCTGCTGCCCGTCGACCTGCTCGACGCCGAGGCCATGCGCGCGGCTGCGGCCGATGCACGGCCCGACGCAGTCGTGCATCTCGCCGCGCGTGCGCATGTCGCACAGGACGAGCCGTCGCAGACCTACGCGGTCAACATCGTCGGCACGCGCAACCTGCTGGCTGCCCTCTCCGGCCTCGACCGCCGTCCGTCGGCCGTGTTGCTGGCCAGCAGCGCGAACATCTACGGCAACTCGACCGCCGGCGTGCTCGACGAAACCGTCGCGCCTGCGCCGGCGAACGACTACGCGGTCAGCAAACTCGCGATGGAATATGCGGCGAAGCTATGGGCCGACCGGCTGCCGATCGTGATCGCCCGGCCGTTCAACTACACGGGCGTCGGCCAGAGCGATGCCTATCTGCTGCCGAAGCTCGTCGCGCACTATGCGCGCAACGCACCGCGGATCTCGCTCGGCAATCTCGACGTGAGCCGCGATTTCTCCGACGTGCGCGACGTGACGGCCGCCTATCTGAAGCTCATCGAAGCCGCACCGGCAGGCGAGACGTTCAACGTCTGCTCGGAGCGCGCGTATTCACTGAAGGAAGTGCTGGCGATGCTGTCGCGCATCGCCGGTTACGTGATCGACGTGACGATCGATCCACGCTTCGTGCGACACAACGAAGTGAAAAGCCTGAGCGGGTCGCGCGACAAGCTGCGGCGTGCGGTCGGCGAATTGCCGGTCACGCCGCTCGACGAAACGCTGCGATGGATGGTGGACGCGATGCGTGCTGCACCGCCCGGTCACGCCGCTGGCTGAACGGGACGACACGCACGCCACGGCATGCGCCGAATCGGCATAGGGGACGGCCATGAGGCCGTACCCCTGCCACACCACCCGGCATGCGGGTCCGCACCGGGCGGTTCGGGAAGTTGAGGTTATGAGAGTCGGGGCACACCCAGCCGATCGAAGTACGCGAGGGTCAATACGCTATTCAGGAGCTTGCCGCTGTTACGCCACCAGTGACAGCTGTTCGCCGCCACCTGTTGCGCCACAGCGGACGGTGCGCCCAGCGCACGCAGTTCCCGGTAGATGGTCGGACCGCGGCGCCAGTGTTTGAGCTGGATGACACGCAGCCGGTGACGCATCCACTTGTCCAGATCCAGCCAGACTCGTGGCGTCTGCGCCATCTGGAAGTACGCCTTCCAGCCCAATACATAGGGCCGTAACCGTTCGACCACGTCCTTCATGCTGCGCCCGCCGCTACGGCCGGTCAGTTCACGAATGCGGCGTTTGAACGCCAGCAGCGCTCTGGCCGCCACCTTGCGCTTGATGACGCCGCCGGACGCTACCCATAGGCTGTAGCCCAGAAACTTGCGACCGAACACACTGGCGACTGCGCTTTTGGTCTCGTTGACCTTCAACCGCAGTTGCCCATACAGACGACGCAGCAGCGCCATCACCCGCTCGCCAGCACGGCGGCTACGAACGTAGACATTCGCATCGTCGGCATAGCGCGCAAAGCAGTGGCCTCGCCGCTCCAGTTCCTTGTCCACCTCATCGAGCAACACGTTGGCCAGCAACGGCGATAGCGGCCCGCCCTGTGGCGTGCCCTGTTCGCGCTGCTGAACCACGCCGCCATCCATGATGCCGCTGTTCAGATACGCCCGGATCAGCCGGATCACGCTGGCGTCCCCAATACGTTTCTGCAGTCGGTCGATCAGGATGTCGTGGTTGACCCGGTCGAAGAACTTCTCCAGATCAACATCCACCACGATTCGCCGACCCGACTGCACGTACGACTGCGCGGCAAGCACCGCATCGTGCGCACGCCGTCCAGGCCGGAAGCCGTAGCTGTGCTCGCTGAAGCCAGGGTCCAGAACCGGTTGCAGCACCTGCAGCAGCGCCTGCTGGATCAGCCGGTCCGTCACCGTCGGGATGCCAAGCTCGCGCTCGCCTCCGTCCGGTTTCGGGATCGTCACCCGCCGTACCGGACTGGGCCGGTACGTCCCCTTCAGCAACTGTTCACGGATCGCAGGCCACGCCGTCACCAGATGGCGCGACGTCTGGTCAATATCCAGACCGTCCACGCCAGCGGCTCCCTTGTTGGCCCGTACCCGTTTGAACGCCTGCTTCAGGTTCTCCCTCGTCAGCGCCGCCATCAGCAGCGATGACCCCGTGTCCCCGGATTCATGGCGCGGGCAACAGCCTTCGTCGCTCACGGGCATAGACGCAGCTTCACCGCGTATGCTTCCCGCTCGCCCCGCTCGCACGGGCATCTGACGCATTGCCTGTCGCATCGACATGACGCTGGACACTCCTTCCCGTTCGGCCCTTCGTCACCAGCTTCAGCCTCATCGACCTGTCCTGTGACTACTACGACCTCTGCTAATGGAATGGACGCCCCCCGCCCGGCACGGCATCGATGTGCCAAAGTGGAAGTGTCAGCCACCACTTAACCAGAGGGAACGCCCATCATGAAGGTTACGACCGTTGGTATCGATCTGGCAAAGAACGTCTTTCAAATCCACGGCGTCGACGCGCACGGCAAAGCCGTCCTCAAGAAGCAGATCCGGCGCGATCAATTAATGCTGTTCTTCACGAATCTGCCAGCGTGCTTGATCGGCATGGAGGCCTGTGCCAGCGCGCATTACTGGGCACGACGCGTTCAAGAATGCGGACACACCGTTCGACTAATGGCTCCGCAATTCGTTAAACCCTACGTCAAGACCAACAAGAACGATGCGGCCGATGCCGAAGCAATTTGCGAAGCCGTCGCTCGGCCCAACATGCGCTTCGTCCCCATCAAGACCGAATCGCAGCAGGCCGTCCTCGCCATACATCGCGCACGTCAGAGTTTCGTCAAGGCGCGCACCGCGCAAGCTAATCAGATTCGTGGGCTCCTCGCCGAATTCGGCCTGGTGATTCCCCAAGGTATCGCCCACATCGCGCAACGCGTACCCGAACTGCTCGACTCCGACACTTGCGCCTTGCCAGGCCCGTTTCGTCTCCTTGTGCTGCGCCTGATGGAGCATCTCAAGCTGCTCGATCAGCACGTTCGAGAACTCGAGACGCAAATTCAGACCTGGCACCGCGACAATCCCGCCAGCCGCAAACTTGCCGAGATTCCCGGCGTCGGGCCAATCACGGCAAGCGCACTGGTCGCGTCGATCGGCGATGCCAAGAACTTCGAGAACGGCCGTCAACTGGCCGCTTGGCTTGGGCTGGTCCCTCGGCAACATTCCAGCGGCGGCAAATCGACCTTGCTGGGCATGAGCAAGCGAGGCGACTCCTACCTGCGCACGCTGCTCATCCACGGCGCGCGATCGGCCATCCTAGCCGCACAACGAAAGCCCGACACCGATAGCTGGCTGAGCCGCCTGCTAGGCCGACGCCATCCCAACATCGCTGCCGTAGCCCTGGCCAGCAAGAATGCACGCGTCATATGGGCGTTGCTGGCTCACAACCAGCAGTTCCGACCGGGTTATGCGACTGCCGCGGCAGTCGCATAACCCGGTCGGCTTGCAGTCGAACAAGACCGCTGCGACAAACTTTAGGAGCGACAAACCACCCGATTGCTCAGGCAAGCAATGCAGTGATGGCGAGACAGGTCAGACCGTGGCCGGCAAAACCCATAGAAGTCAGAGCACCTCAAGTGCGATCTGCTGATTGAGGAGCTGGCCAGCGTATTCCATCAGGGACAGCAGGCGTACGCCTGACATCAAAGTCCGGATGTATGGCTGCAATCGATGCCTTCGAACCGTCACTCACCGCGAACCTGGCAAAACGGGGGCGTCCATGTATGACTTCTCGCTCCGGCTCAATGCCGTCGCCCTTTCAGGCATAAGGCGAGATCTCCCCAGGTAAGAGCGCACTCCTTCATCGCACAACCGCCGCATTTACGCTGCTTCGCCTTGGTCACGAGAGCTTCGCGGTGCGTTGCCCGCTCGCCCTGCACGGCAGCGCCTTCTATGCAGTTCTTGTCCATCGGCTCACGATTTACGCTCCACGCTTCCTCTCCACATTCGGTCGCCCTCATGCAGTTGCGCTTCACTTCATTCGCTGTGACCAGCTTATGGCGGGACTTGCACCCGCAGGAGTACGCCCATGCTGGGCGCACAACGACCAGGGCCGGTTACCGCTTCCACGGCAACCGGCCCTGTTCATTCGACGTCGAAGCGCCCAAGCCGGGCGCCCGCACTTATACGTCGAACTTCACCCCCTGCGCCAGCGGCAGCTGGCGGCTGTAGTTGATCGTGTTCGTCGCCCGGCGCATATACGCCTTCCATGCATCCGAACCCGACTCGCGGCCGCCGCCCGTTTCCTTCTCGCCGCCGAACGCGCCGCCGATTTCCGCGCCGCTCGTGCCGATGTTCACGTTGACGATCCCGCAATCGCTGCCGGCCGCCGACATGAACTGCTCGGCTTCACGCATGTCGTTCGTGAAGATCGCCGACGACAGGCCTTGCGGGACCGCGTTGTGCACGTCGATCGCGTCGTCGAAGTTGTCGTAGACCATCACGTACAGAATCGGCGCGAACGTCTCGCGCTCGACCACCGCCGATTGCTTCGGCATCCGCACGATGGCCGGACGCACGTAGTACGCATCCGCGTGGCCGACGTCGACGCGCTCGCCGCCCTTCACTTCGCCGCCCTGCTCGCGCGCATCGGCCAGCGCCTTTTGCATCGCGTCGAACGACGCACGATCGACCAGCGGGCCGACCAGCGTGCCTTCCTCGAGCGGATTGCCGACCTTCACCGACGCATAGGCCTTCTCGATGCGCGGCAGCAGTTGCTCGACGAGGCTGCGATGCACGATCAGGCGGCGCAGCGTCGTGCAGCGCTGGCCGGCCGTGCCGACCGCCGCGAACGTGACCGCGCGCACGACGAGGTCGAGATCCGCGCTCGGCGCGACGATCATCCCGTTGTTGCCGCCGAGTTCGAGGATGCCGCGCGCGAGGCGCTGGCTCAGCACCTTCGCGACTTCCTGGCCCATCCGCACGCTGCCCGTCGCGCTGACGACCGGCACCTTCTTCGACGCCGTCAGCACCTCGCCGACGTCGCGCATGCCGAGCACCAGTTGACCCAGTTCCGCCGGCGCGACGCCCGGATGCGTCTTCTCGAACTCGCGCAGCGCCTTCTGGAGCAGCACGTGGCACGCGATCGCGGTGAGCGGCGTCTTCTCGGACGGCTTCCACACGACCGAATCGCCGCACACGAACGCGAGCGCCGCATTCCACGCCCACACCGCGACCGGGAAGTTGAACGCCGAAATCACGCCGCACACGCCGATCGGGTGCCACGTTTCCATCATCCGGTGGCCCGGGCGCTCGGACGCGATCGTGAGGCCGTAAAGCTGGCGCGACAGGCCGACCGCGAAATCGCAGATGTCGATCATTTCCTGCACTTCGCCGAGGCCTTCCGACGTGATCTTGCCGGCTTCGAGCGTGACGAGGCGGCCCAGCTCGGCCTTGTGCTCGCGCAGCACGTTGCCGAACACGCGCACGAGTTCGCCGCGCACCGGCGCCGGCACCGTGCGCCACTTGAGGAACGCGTCGTGCGCGGCGTCGATCTTGCGCTCGGCGTCGGCGGGCGTGTCGACGGCCAGCGTCGCGAGCGTCGCGCCGTCGAGCGGCGAACGCGCGGTCAGCGCGTTGCCTTTCCACTGGGCGAGATCGATGTCGAGCGCGGCAAGAATGTCGTTGAATTGCATCACTTCCTCTTCAGGGACAGATTGATCGGTGCGGCGGCAGCGCCGCCCGCGTGATTCGATTGGAGCGCGTTCGAGCGCCTCGTGCAAGCGGATGCGCCGCGCGGCGGGCCGGTGCGCCATCCGGCGCATCGCGCTGCGCCGCCGCCGGAAGCCCGGCCGGACGGCGCGCCCCAGCCTCGCGAGGCACGATCCATGAACACATTGTCGATGGCCACAAGTCGGGCCGCTATTGATATTAACTCACGACTTCATTCCCAAAACGCAAGAAGTGCGCTGGCCAGCCGCGGCTGTTTCGATGCCGATATGGGACGTTTCCCAAGCCCGTAACCGGCCGCCCGGACGCATCGCTGCGTGGCCCAAGTTGATGACCATCCCGCATCACCCTGTTCGGAAATATCGTTTGCCGCCGGTGCACCGGGCCCACACAATCGGTGCGACGTCGAGGTGCAACGCACCCGGCGCGCCGCCGGCCGCCACCACGGCAGCCGGACGACCGACGAAGGCGACACGCACCACGGCCCGGCTCAGCGGGCCGGTTTCGCACCGCATCACCGCTGCCCGGCCCGCGAGCCGGCGACGCGTCGCGCTTCGTCACCGAAAAAACAATCCCGGAGACAGCGCCCAGCGCCCGCCATGCATTCAGATGCCCGCCCCGATTCGTCCCGCCCGTCCGGCTCGCCGCCCGCGAAGCCGTCCCTTCACCGCGCGTTGCAGGCCCGCCATCTACGGATGATCGCGATCGGCGGCTCGATCGGCACGGGCCTGTTCGTCGCATCCGGCGCATCGATCTCGCAGGCCGGCCCCGGCGGCGCAATGGTTGCGTACATGGTGATCGGCCTGATGGTCTATTTCCTGATGACGAGCCTCGGCGAAATGGCCGCGTTCATGCCGGTATCGGGCTCGTTCGCGACCTATGGCGCGAAGTTCGTCGACGAAGGCTTCGGCTTCGCGCTCGGCTGGAACTACTGGTACAGCTGGGCCGTGACGCTGGCGGTCGAGCTCGTCGCCGCGCAGCTCGTGATGCACTACTGGTTTCCGCACGTGCCGGGCGTGTGGTGGAGCGCACTGTTCCTCACGCTGATCTTCGCGCTCAACGCACTGTCGGTGCGCGGCTTTGGCGAAGCCGAATACTGGTTCGCGCTGATCAAGGTGCTGACCGTGCTCGCGTTCGTCGGCGTCGGCCTGCTGATGATCTTCGGGATCATGCAGGGCGGCCCGAGCGCCGGCTGGGGCAACTTCACGATCGGCGACGCGCCGTTCGTCGGCGGCTGGGCGACGATGCTCGGCGTCGCGATGATCGCGGGCTTCTCGTTCCAGGGCACCGAAATGATCGGCGTCGCGGCCGGCGAATCGGAAAA
>FTHQ01000454.1_pt1 | contig 116539 bp, 95 predicted proteins | sample 1641001 | NCBI WGS metagenome assembly FTHQ01 (sample SAMEA3914872, study PRJEB12502) | metagenome | biome: forest; material: soil | place: Canada | collected 2011-07-03 | depth 0.3 m | reverse complement strand
CGAGCCGCAGTCGATTCCTCATCGATTCGCGCCGTTGGGGCGGGCCAAAAACTGGGCCAAACCCCACCGATCGCGCGCGACCAGGTTCTAAGCACCACATCGTCACCGACGCCAATGGCACGCCGCTCGCGGCGATCCTGACCGGCGCGAACGTTCACGATGTCACGCAGCTGCTGCCGCTGATCGATGCGATTCCGCCAATTCGTGGGTTGCGCGGCCACCCACTGCAGAGACCGCGCGTGGTCTACGCCGATCGCGGTTACGACTCTGAGCGGCATCGACGCGCGTTGCGCGATCGCGGTATCGAGCCGGTTATCGCCAAGCGCCGCACCGAACATGGCAGCGGCCTTGGAAAATATCGCTGGGTCGTTGAACGCACGCATGCCTGGCTGCATCACTTCCGTCGTCTCCGCATTCGTTTCGAGCGCCGTGCAGACATTCACGGCGCGTTCCTCAAACTCGGTTGCTGCCTGATCTGCTGGAATACCCTTCGGCGGGCCGACCAGTCTTTATGAAACCGTCTCTTAGCAGCGTATATGCGGAGCAAGACATGATGCGAGATGCGGCCAATTTCGAGCCGGCGGACGGCCGGGTGACGCACCCGGCGTTCTGGAACGCGCTGCCCGAGCGCTGGACGAGCGACGTCGAGGAAACGCTGGTGTGCTGCCACGTGCGGCAGGAAACCCACGACGTGAAGAGCTTCTTCTTCCGTTCGCCGCAGGGCCGCACGTTTTCGTTCGAGCCCGGGCAGTTCATCACGCTCGAGCTCGACATCGACGGCGAGACGATCAATCGCTGCTACACGATCTCGTCGTCGCCGGCGCGGCCGCACACGATCTCGATCACGGTCAAGCGCGTGCCGGGCGGCAAGGTGTCGAACTGGTTGCACGACAACCTGCAGCCGGGCGCGGCGGTACGCGTGCTCGGCCCGGCCGGCGAATTCACGTGCGCACGGCATCCGGCGCGCAAGTACCTGTTCCTGTCGGCCGGCTCGGGCGTCACGCCGCTGATGTCGATGAGCCGCGCGCACCATGATCTCGCCGAGGATCGCGACATCCTGTTCGTGCACAGCGCACGTACGCCGGACGACATCATCTTCGCGCGCGAGCTCGACCTGATCGCGTCGAACCACACGAATTTCCGCACGTCGTTCGTCGTCGAGCGCGTCGGCGCACGTACCAACTGGCCGGGCGTCACGGGCTTCCTGACGCTGCCGCTGCTGAAGCTGATCGCGCCGGATTTCATGGAGCGCGAGATCTTCACGTGCGGCCCCGCGCCGTACATGAAGGCGGTGCGCGACCTGCTCGACGAAGCCGGCTTCGATCGCAAGCAGTATCACGAAGAAAGCTTCTCGTTCGAGACGCTCGCGCAGACCGCGAGCGACGAAGTGCTCGCCGAACTCGTGCCGGCCGCCGAAGGTGTCGACGCCACGACGAAGCAGTACACGGTCAGCTTCGCGAAGAGCAACCGCGAGATCGCGTGCGGCTCGGAGCAGCACGTGCTCGACGCGGCGCGCCAGTCGGGCGTGCGGCTGCCGGCCTCGTGCACGCAGGGCATGTGCGGCACCTGCAAGGTGAAGCTGGTGTCGGGGCAGGTCGAGATGAAGCACAACGGCGGCATCCGCCAGCGCGAGATCGATCAGGGGATGGTGCTGCTGTGCTGCAGCAAGCCGCTGTCGGATCTCGTGATCGACAAGTAGTCGAAACAGGCCATCGGCTGTCCGGGCGCGTCGCGTCCGGACAAGCTTCCGTCGGAAAACAACGATACCGCGGATTTGTGGTTGAAGAACCTAGAGAGACAACGCGCACGGTGCGCAGACCAAGGAGATCGACCATGAAACTGTTCGGAAAGCTGTTGTGGACCGGCGCTCTGTCGGCAATGGTGGCATTGAGCGCATCGGCGCTCGCCGATACGAAGCCGACGCTGAAAATCGGCTACGTCGAAGGCTGGGACGACAGCGTCGCGACGTCGAACGTCGCGGCCCGCGTGATCGAGAAGAAGCTCGGCTACGAAGTGAAGCTCGTGCCGGTCGCGGCCGGCATCATGTGGCAGGGCGTTGCGCGCGGCGATCTCGATGCGACGCTGTCCGCGTGGCTGCCGGTCACGCACGGCTCGTACTGGGACGAGTACAAGGCCAAGGTCGTCGACCTCGGCGCGAATTTCCCCGATGCGAAGATCGGCCTGATCGTGCCCGCGTACGTGAAGGCGAAGAGCGTCGACGACCTGAACGCCGAGAAGGGCAGCTTCGGCGGCCGGATCGTCGGCATCGATGCGGGCGCCGGCGTGATGCGCAAGACCGACGACGCGATCAAGAGCTACGGGCTGAACTACACGCTGATGCCGAGCTCGGGCAGCGCGATGACGGCCGAGTTGTCGCGTTCGGTGGGCGCGAACAAGCCGGTGATCGTGACGGGCTGGGCGCCGCACTGGATGTTCGCGAAATGGAAGCTGCGCTTCCTCGAGGATCCGAAGAAGGTGTTCGGCGGCGCCGAGCACGTCGACAGCGTCGTGAATCCGGGCCTCGAAACCAAGGCGAAGCCGGTCGTCGCATTCCTGAAGAAATTCCAGTGGAAGCCGGGTGAAATCGACAGCGTGATGCTGGCGATCCAGAACGGCTCGAAGCCGGAAGCAGCCGCCGACGCGTGGATCGCAGCCCATGCGGACCGCGTGAATTCGTGGACGGAAGGCGCGCAGTAAGCACCTCGACATACGTCGTACGAATCATCATAAAAACACGCCGGGAATGGCATGCAGGAATCCGAAACAATCAGGATGTAATGCGGCCATATCCCGGAATTCTTTTTCAGATTCTGCAAAAAAGCCCGTAAGTTGTTACACTACGGCGCTTGTGCAGAATCATCACAGGAGGAACTGGATGAGTCAGGCAGGACTGCGTGCGAACCGCACCAGTGATGTTGGAACACCCATCTCACATGATTCGACGGGCCACACGCTGCATCGTGGCCTGACCTGGAAAGACGCTTTTTGGGTGACGAGCGGCGTGCCGGCAGGCGTGCTGTTCACGATCGGCGGCGTATGCGCGACGATCGGCCAGCCCGCGTGGGCGATCTGGATCGCCGCGATCACGATGGGGCTGATTCAAAGCGCGACTTATGCGGAAATATCGGGGCTATTTCCCCATAAATCGGGCGGCGCGTCGGTGTACGGCGCGATTGGCTGGGTCCGTTACAGCAAGCTGATTGCCCCGGTGTCCGTGTGGTGCAACTGGCTCGCGTGGTCGCCGATGCTTGCGCTCGGCTGTGGCCTCGCGGCGAGCTATGCGCTCACGAGCCTCTTTCCCGCCGATGCGGCGGTGCTGCACTGGCAACTCAAGGTTGCGGATCTCGGTTTCATCAAGCCGGGTCTGTCTCTGCGAATCAACGCGACGTTCATCATCGCGACGATTCTGCTTCTCATCACGTTCAAGCTTCAGCATAGCGGCGCATCGAAGGCTGCGCGTACGCAGCGCATTCTCGGGATTGCATCGCTCACGCCGCTCCTGATCGTCGGCATCGTGCCGTTCGTCACCGGCGACGTGCCGATGTCGAACCTGCTCCCGTTGCTGCCGCTCGGTCACGACGCGCAGGGCAACCTCACGGCCGCGACCTTCGGCTCGTGGAACGGGCAGGGCGTGACGATGGCGCTCGGCGCGATGTTCATGGCCGGCTGGGCCTCGTACGGCTTCGAGACGGCCGTCTGCTATACGCGCGAATTCCGCGATCCGCGGCGCGATACCGCCAAGGCGATTTTCTGGTCGGGTGCGTTGTGTCTCGTCGTGATGACGCTCGTACCGATGGCGTTCCAGGGCGCGCTCGGCACGCAGGCGATGCTCGATCCGGCGATTGGCGACGGCACCGGCGTCGCGGCCGCGATGGCGAAGATCGTCGGCGGCGGCGCGTGGGTCGCGAACGCGGTCGTCGTGATGCTGATGCTGTCGATCCTGCTGATCGTGATGACGTCGATGATGGGCTCGTCGCGCACGCTGTACCAGGCATCGGTCGACGGCTGGCTGCCGAAGTACCTGTCGCACGTGAACGAGCATGGCTCACCCACGCGCGCGATGTGGACCGATCTCGGCTTCAACCTCGTGTTGCTGATGATGTCGGACTACATGACGGTGCTGTCGATCTCGAACGTCTGCTACATGCTGTTCGTATTCCTGAATCTCCAGTCCGGCTGGATCCACCGGATGGATCGCGGCAACTGGGACCGGCCGTTCCGCTGCCCGACCTGGCTGCTCGTCGCGGGCTCGATCTGCGGCTATGCGAACCTCGTCTACGTCGGCGCGGGCGCGAACCTGCAGGGTGAAGGCACGCTGCGCAACGGGCTGATCGCGATGCTGCTGATCGTGCCGGTGTTCCTGTTCCGCCACTACTGGCAGGATCGCGGCCGTTTCCCCGCGCAGATGCAGCGCGACATGGAGCTCGAAGTGCCGCAGCGCGCGATGTGGCTGAGCCTGATGCCGTATGCGGCGCTGATCGGTGCGGGGCTGACGATCTGGCTGTCGTATTACTTCGCGTGGGTGAAGTGATGCGGTAATGCATGCCGATGCGTGCGTGTGGCAGCACGCGATGGCTCCGGAAACCGCACACGGGGCCATCGCGAGAAGCGCCGGCGCAACACGACGGCAAAAAAAGGCCCGAACGGAACACGCCGGTCGGGCCTTGTTCGTTTCTGCCGCCTTCGAACGCGACGGCGGTCTGCTTACGGAAACACCACCGTCCGGTCGCCGTTCAAAAACACCCGCCGCTCGATGAACGCCTTCACCGCACGCGCGAGCGTGAGACTTTCGACGTCACGTCCCACCGCGAGCAGTTGCTCGGGACGCAATGCATGATCGACACGCTCGACGACCTGCTCGATGATCGGGCCTTCGTCGAGATCGTCGGTGACGAAGTGCGCGGTCGCGCCGATCAGCTTCACGCCGCGCGCATGCGCCTGGTGATACGGCTTCGCGCCCTTGAAGCCGGGCAGGAACGAGTGGTGGATGTTGATCGCGCGATTCGCGAGCTTCGCGCTCGTCTCCTGCGACAGCACCTGCATGTAGCGCGCGAGGATCACGAGCTCGGCGCCGCTCGATTCGAAGAAGTCGAGCCATTGCGCTTCCTGCTGCGCCTTGGTCTCGGCCGTGATCGGGAAGTGCCGGAACGGCAGTCCGTGCTGCGCGGCGAGCGGCTCGAAGTCCGGGTGGTTCGACACGATGCCGACGATGTCCATCTTCAGCTCGCCCATCCGCCAGCGGAACAGCAGGTCCGCGAGGCAGTGCTCAAGCTTCGACACCATGATCAGTACCTTCGGCCGCGCATTGACGTCGTGGATCGCCCATTGCATGTCGCCGGCGTGGCCGCCGAGTCCGGCCGCGATCGGGGCGAATTCCTGGCGCAGCGCGTCGATCTGCAGCGTTTCATCCGTCGGATGAAAGACGCAGCGCACGAAGAAGCGGTTGCTGAGATCGTCGTCGAACACGTTCAGCGCATCGACATAGCAGCGATGGCGATCGAGAAAGCCGACGACGGCGGCGACCTGGCCGGCCGCGCTCGGGCACGACAGTGTCAGGACGAATTGATCGGGGCGGTGCTCGGCGGTCATGAGACTCCTCGGATGGCAGGGGCGCACGGCCGCGCGGCGGCGCACGACAGCGCCGCGCCGCGCGGGTAGCGGGAGACTCAAGTAAATCAGGACGATTTCGGGCGGGATAGAACCAACCCGCCGTGTGGCTGGTATCGGTGCGCCAGCGGGGCCAGCGGGGCCGGCGGGACGGGCGCTGCGTCAGGCCCCCGCGCACGCGTCGAGCAGCCAGCGCCGGAACACGTGCGTCGCGTCCGGCTCGGGCCGCTGCGGCGGCCGCACCAGGAAGTAGCCGCGCGACGTGACGACGGGCGCATCGACCAGTTTCACGAGCTGGCCGCACGCGACGAGTTCGTCGACGAGCGGCGACCAGCCGAGCGCCACGCCTTCGCCGAGCAGCGCCGCATGGATCACGAGCGCATAGCTGTTGAAGGTCACGCCGCGGGCGGCGGGTGGCGGTTCCAGGCCGTGCGCGTCGAACCAGCCCGACCACGACAGCCAGCGCTCGGGGCGCGTCGGCTGCACGTGCAGCAGCGGTAGCGCGAGCAGATGGTCGGGCCGCGTGACGCCCGGGTGCGCGTCGCGGAACGCGGGCGCGCAGACGGGCGTCACGGATTCCGGAAACAGCCGCGCGGCCGTGCACGACGGCCAGTGGCCGTCGCCGAACAGGATCGCGATGTCGCCGTGGTCACGCTGCGCGTCGTAATCCTGTGACGTGACGACGCGCACGTCGACGTCCGGCATCACGCGCTTCAACCCGGCCAGACGCGGCATCAGCCAGTAGGTCGCGAAACCGAAGTCGGTGACGATCGTGAGCGCGCCGTGCTCGCGGCGCGCGCGCAGCGTCGCGGTCGCGCCGCGCAGCGTGTCGAGGCTCAGGCGCACGGCTTCGTACAGGCACTCGCCATCGGCGGTCAGCGTGACGCCGCGCGGGCTGCGTTCGAACAGCGGCACGCCGAGTTCGGCTTCGAGTTGATACACCTGCTGGCTCACGGCCGGCTGCGTCGAGCCGAGCTCGCGCGCGGCGGCCGTGAAGCTCGCGAGCCGGGCGGCCGATTCGAACGCGCGCAGCGCCTGCATCGACGGTAACGGTTCGGGTTTCGACATAAGTCCCTCTAATGGCCCCATAAGGGCCGGACGCCTACCCGCGCGAATTCGGGCGGGCGATAGTGCAGCGGACGGTGCGGCACACGCGCTCCGTGGCGGCCGACAGGCCTCCCGCGATTCTAGCCAGCGCGGCCCGCCCGCGCGGCAGTTTCTTCAGGCCGCCTCCGTCATGCCGGACGTCTCGCTGCCCGAACGGCGAGCCGTTCCATTCGAACACCGCTTTCCCCACGACCGCCGATGACGAACCCGACACCCAACATCCTGATCCTGATGGCCGACCAGCTCACGCCGTTCGCGCTGCCGGCCTACGGCAACCGCGTCGCCCGCACGCCGACGCTCGACCGGCTCGCCGCCGAAGGCGTGGTGTTCGACGCCGCTTACTGCGCGAGCCCGCTGTGCGCGCCGTCGCGCTTCTCGCTGCTGACCGGCAAGCTGCCGTCGGGGATCGGCGCCTACGATAACGCCGCCGAATTGCCGGCGCAAACGCTGACGTTCGCGCACTACCTGCGCGCGGGCGGCTACCGGACGATGCTGTCCGGCAAGATGCATTTCTGCGGACCCGACCAGTTGCACGGCTTCGAGGAACGCCTCACGACCGACATCTATCCGGCCGATTTCGGCTGGGTGCCCGACTGGGACAGCCCGACCGAGCGGCCGAGCTGGTATCACAACATGAGTTCGGTGCTCGACGCCGGCCCGTGCGTGCGCACGAACCAGCTCGACTTCGACGACGAGGTCACGTTCGCCGCGAAGCAGAAGCTGTACGACGTCGCGCGCGAGCGCGCGGCCGGGCACGATGCGCGGCCGTTCTGCATGGTCGTGTCGCTGACCCATCCGCACGACCCGTATGCGATCACGCGCGAATACTGGGATCGCTACGACGATGACGAGATCGACATGCCGGCCGTGCGGCTCGATGCGGCCGACAGCGATCCGCATTCGCAGCGGCTGCGCTTCGTCTGCGAGAACGACCGCACGCCGCCGACCGACGCGCAGATCCGCGCCGCACGCCGCGCGTATTACGGCGCGACGTCCTACGTCGATACGCAGTTCGGCAGCGTGCTGGCCGCGCTCGAGCAATGCGGGTTCGCCGACGACACGATCGTGATCGTCACGTCGGACCACGGCGACATGCTCGGCGAGCGCGGCCTCTGGTACAAGATGACGTTCTTCGAAGGCGGCTGCCGCGTGCCGCTGATCGTGCATGCGCCGGGCCGCTTCGACGCCGCGCGCGTGCGCGGCCCCGTGTCGCACGTCGACCTGCTGCCGACGCTCGTCGAGCTGGCCGGCGCCGCGCCCGCCGGCGGCTGGCCGGACCCGGTCGACGGCGCGAGCCTCGTGCCGCATCTGCACGGCACGCCCGCGCACGATGTCGCGCTCGGCGAATACCTCGCGGAAGGCGCGCTCGCGCCGGTCGTGATGATCCGCCGCGGCGACTGGAAATACGTGCATTGCCCGGCCGATCCCGATCAGCTCTACAACCTGTCCGACGACCCGCGCGAACTGACGAACCTGGCCGGCCGGCCGGAAGCCGCCGACGTGCTCGCCGCGTTCCGCGCGCACGCCGCGCAGCGCTGGAACCTGCCCGAGCTGGACAGGCAGGTGCGCGCGAGCCAGCGGCGCCGGCGTTTCCATTACGCGGCGACGACGCAGGGCCGCATCCAGGCGTGGGACTGGCAGCCGTTCACCGACGCGAGCCAGCGCTACATGCGCAATCACATCGAACTCGACACGCTCGAGGCGATGGCGCGTTTTCCGCGCGTCGGGCGCTGAGCGTCCGGCATCGCGGTCATTGAAAAACGACGGAGGAAGCGAACCATGAAACGGCAAGGCAATGCAGCAATCCGAAGGATCGGCGCGGCGTTCGCCGCCGCCGCGTGCGTGGTGGCGATGCAGCCTGCGTCTGCCGCCGATCCGCAGACGTGCAGCGACGTGAAGATGGCGGCGCCCGGCTGGACCGACATCGACGCGACGAACGCGATGGCGGGCGTCGTGCTGAAGGCGCTCGGCTATCGGCAGGACGTGGCGAACCTGTCGGTGCCGATCACGTACCAGGGGTTGAAGAAGGGGCAGGTGGACGTGTTCCTCGGCAACTGGATGCCCGCCCAGGCGCCGCTCGTGAAGCCGTTCGTCGACGAGAAATCGATCGACGTGCTGCATGCGAACCTGAGCGGCGCGAAGTTCACGCTCGCGGTGCCCGACTATGTGGCCGCCGCCGGCGTGCATACGTTCGCCGATCTCGCGCGCTACGCGGACCGCTTCGGCGGCAAGATCTACGGGATCGAGCCCGGCGCGCCCGCGAACCAGAACATCAAGCGGATGCTGTCCGACCACGCGCTCGGGTCCGCGAACTGGTCGCTCGTCGAATCGAGCGAGACCGGCATGCTCACGCAGGTCGAGCGCGCGGTGCGCGACAAGCGCTGGATCGTGTTTCTCGCATGGGAGCCGCATCTGATGAACACGAAGTTCCATCTGACGTATCTGTCGGGCGGCGATGCGTATTTCGGCCCGAACTACGGCGGCGCGACGGTCAACACGGTCACGCGTTCCGGGTTCGCCGGCCAGTGCGCGAATCTCGCGCGGCTGTTCCGGCAGATGACGTTCTCGGTCGACGTCGAGAACCGGATGATCGCCGACATGCTCGACAACAAGACGTCGCCCGCGCTCGCGGCGCAGCATGCGCTGAAGGCCGAGCCCGCGCTGGTTGCCGCCTGGCTCGACGGCGTGACGACGGCGGCCGGCGCACCGGGCCTGCCGGCCGTGCGCGCGGCCCTCGACGCGCGCTGATTCCCTCTCTTCGGGCGGCCGGTTTTCACCGTGCCGCCTGTCTACGTGTTTTCCCGATCCGTCGCATCGTGACCATTTAGTGTCGCCTTCAGACGGGTGACGCGAAATATGGGTTTGTATTTTTCGCCAATGGCTGCGTTATTGCGGAAAACGAAATGCCGAAGCCAGCGGGGCGGTCTGAATTCGAATCCACCGGCGCATCGCGGCACGCGTCGGGAAGCGATTCTATCCATCGAACGGTTCAGGGAGGGTGGTCGACAATGAAGCACACGAAAGTTGCCGTAGCCGCCGCGCTTGCATGCGCGGCCTGTATTCCCGCCATCGGGCATGCGCAAAGCAGCGTGACGCTGTACGGGATTCTCGACGCCGGGATCACCTACGTGAACAACACGGGCGGTTCGCACGTGGTCAAGTTCGACGACGGCGTCGCATACGGAAACCGCTTCGGCCTCAAGGGCACCGAAGACCTGGGCGGCGGCCTGAAGGCCGTGTTCGCGCTCGAGAGCGGCTTCCGTCTCGGCAACGGGCAACTCGGCTTCGGCGGCGCCGAATTCGGACGGCAGGCGTATGTCGGCCTGCAGAACGACTGGGGCACGCTGTCGTTCGGTAACCAGCTCGACATCACGAACGAACTGGTGTCGATCTACAACATCTCGGCGTGGGGCAGCGGCTATGCGATCCACCAGGGCGACTTCGACCGCTTCAACGGCGACCGCCTGCCGAACTCGGTGAAGTTCCTGTCGAACGACATGAGCGGCTTCAAGGTCGGCGCGATGTACTCGTTCGGCAACGTCGCGGGCAACTTCCATCGCAACAGCGCATGGAGCGCGGGCGCGAGCTTTACGAAGGGCGACTTCTCGATCGGCGCCGCGTACACGCGCCTGAACAACCCGAACGGCATCTACGCGTTCGATCCGTACGCGATGATCGGCACGCACACGTTCCTCGGCCAGCAGACCGTCACAGTCGATCCCGCGACCGGCGCGCGCACCGACCTGTTCGCGAACACGCCGATGGACGTCGACAGCCAGGGCACGTTCGGCATCGGCACGAGCTACACGATCGGCAAGCTGACGCTCGACGCCAACTACTCGTATACGACGATCAAGGGCTTCGGCCAGTCGTCGCACATGCAGGTGTACGAAGGCGGCGGCCTGTACCAGTTCACGCCGGCGTTGAGCTTCATCGCGGGCTACCAGCACACGCGCTTCGAAGGCCATCACTGGAACCAGGGCACGGCCGGCCTGCATTACCTGCTGTCGAAGCGCACCGACGTGTACATCTCCGGCGACTATCTGCGCGCGTCGCAGGGTGTCGATGCGGTGATCGGCTACAGCTTCACGCCGTCGACGACGCAAACGCAGGCCGACGTGCGGATCGGGATGCGGCATTCGTTCTAAGCGGGGTGGTGGGGTGGTGTGACGTCTTCAGCGAGGTCTCTCTTTGGCGCGAACCGCGGTTCGCGCTTTTTTTTTGTGCGGTGTGCCGGCTCGACGGCGCGCGTGCCGGCGGCCGGCCGGTTTTCAGCCGTTGGCATATCATCGCGATTTGGCCGCGTCCGCACCGTTACCGCACGCCCACTCGCGTGCGGCGTCGCTTTTCCCGAACGGTTGCAGTGGGCACCGCCAACCGCCGAGACCCCGATGACTACCCCCGTGCCCGATTCCAGTCCGTTGTCCCCGTTACCCGCCAACCTGTTCCGCCACGCGCCGTTCCAGCGTTTCTGGGGCACGCGCGTGATGTCGTCGCTGGCCTTCCAGATCCTGTCGGTGGCCATCGGCTGGTACGTGTATGCGCTCACGCACAGCGCATTCGCGCTCGGTCTCGTCGGCCTCGCGCAGTTCGTGCCGATGTTCGCGCTGACGCTCGTCGTCGGGCAGGTGGCCGACCGCTACGACCGTCGGCGCATCGCGACGATCTGCCAGAGCGTCGAGGCGCTGGCCGCCGGCGTGTTCCTGCTCGGCGCGATGCAAGGGTGGCTCGCCGCGCCGGCCGTGTATGCACTCGCGGCGATCGTCGGCACGGCCCGCGCGTTCGAGTCGCCGTCGGTGTCGTCGCTGTTGCCGGCCGTCGTGCCGCGCAGCGACCTGCCGCGCGCGACCGCGTTGTCGACGTCCGCGAACCAGGCCGCGCAGATTCTCGGGCCCGCGTTCGGCGGGCTGCTCTACGGTGTCGGCGCGCCCGTCGCGTTCGGCACGAGCGTCGCGGCATTCGCGATCGCGGCGATGCTGAGCGGCACGATTCCGCTGCGCGGCGCGCCGCCCGCCCGCGAGCCGGTCACGCTGCGCTCGGTGTTTTCCGGTATCGCGTTCATCCGGCGCGAACCGGCGATTCTCGGCGCGCTGTCGCTCGACCTGTTCGCCGTGCTGTTCGGCGGCGCGACCGCGTTGTTGCCGATCTATGCGCGCGACATCCTGCAGGTCGGCCCGTGGGGGCTCGGTGCGTTGCGCGCGGCGCCGGCAGTCGGCGCGCTCGCGGGCACGCTGTGGCTCACGCGTTTTCCATTGAAGGGGCGGCCGGGCCGCGCGATGTTCGGCGGCGTGATCGCGTTCGGCGTCGCGACGATCGTGTTCGGGCTGTCGACGCATTTCGCGCTGTCGCTCGTCGCGCTGGCGGCGCTCGGCGCGTCGGATGTCGTGAGCGTCGTCGTGCGACTGTCGCTCGTGCAACTGCGCACGCCCGACGACATGCTCGGTCGCGTGAGCGCGGTCAATTCCCTGTTCATCGGCACGTCGAATCAACTCGGCGAATTCGAATCGGGCGTGACGGCTGCGTGGTGGGGCGCGCCCGCGGCGATCGTCGTCGGCGGCGCGGCGACGATCGCCGTCGCGCTGACGTGGATGCGGCTGTTCCCGAGCTTGCGGAACATGGCGTCGCTGGAGCGCGATCATTGAGCCGACGTGAGAGGCCGATGCCTTCAGGTGAAGCCGGCTTCTCGTTCACTGCAGTTCATTTCAAATTGCTTTCTCGTTTCAGTCACATGCCAAACGACGGCCGTGCCGGACAATCATCCGACAAAACGGTTTTTTGGCACCCGGTTCGGTCGAATGGCAGTGTGTGCGGCCAGCGCGTCGCGGCGGACGGTCAGGCGCCGGCGGCGTGTGCGACCTGCACGGCCGTGCCGTAGCAGATGACTTCGGTCACGCCCGAGCCGATCTCGGTCGAGTCGTAGCGCATCGCGACGATCGCATTCGCGCCGAGCTTGCACGCCTCGGCGAGCATCTTGTCGAACGCCTGCTCGCGCGCCTTTTCGCACAGCGACGTATAGAGCGTGATGTTGCCGCCGAAGATCGTTTGCAGCGACGCGCCGAACGAACCGACGATCGAGCGCGAGCGCACGACGATGCCCTGGGCGACGCCGAGCGAGCGGACGGTCGTATGGCCGGGCAGGTCGAATGCGGTCGTGACGCGGGCGGGCGACAGGTCGTCGAGGGAGCGGTTGGATTCGGTCATGGTGCGAAAGCGTGTAGCGAGTGGTCGAACGACGATTCTAGCCGGCCGGAGACGACGTATTCGAACGGGCGCACCCGTGCGGGTGAACGCCCGTTTCGTCGCCGAACGCGACAACCGCTCGATGAAGAGCGCTCAGCGCTTGACCGTCGCGCCGGCAAGGCCGCCGAGATCGACCGCGTACGCGAGCGCCAGCTTGCCGAACTTCAGCGCATGGTTGGCCTGGCGATCCGAGTTCTCCAGCGTGTCGTTCACCGTGTGAATGTACGGGCTGTCGTTCTGGTCGGCCTCGAACGGGAATGACGCCGGATACCCCTGCGCATTCCACGACGCGTGATCCGAGCACGCATAGCCGCATTGCGACGTGCCGACCGCGAGCTCCGGCAGGTAGGTCGCCGCGAGGTTCTTCACGTAGGTGTTCTGCGCCGCGTTCGTGTAGTCGGTGATCAGGTAGATATCCTTCGGATCGCCCTTGTAGTTCGTCATGTCGAGCTGCAGCACGCCGACCACGTTCGCATTCTGCGTGCGGAACTGCTTCGCGATCGCCTTCGAACCAAGCAACCCGGCTTCCTCGGCCGCATACCCGACGAACTTGATCGTCCGTTTCGGCCGGTAGTTGTTCGCGAGCAGCACGCGCAGCGCCTCGGTCAGGCTGGCGATGCCCGACGCATCGTCGTCCGCGCCGGGCGAGCGCGTGTTCTCCGTCGTGCGGCCCACGGTCGAATCGAGGTGGCCGCCGAGCACGACGGTGCCCGCGGCCGGATCGCTGCCGCGGATCGTCAGGATCACGGATTTCTGCGGAAAGCCCGTGTGCGCGACCTGTTCGACGGTGATGTCGGCGCGCGCCCCCGCCAGCTGCTTCCACTGCAGCGCGAGCCAGTCGGACGCGGCGACGCCGTGCGACGTCGTGTAGTAGCGGTTCGTGAAGCCGGACAGCGACGTGATCGTGCCGACGATGTTGCTGGCCTGCAGTTGCTGGACCCACGTACCGATCTGCGGCACGTTCGACACCGTGTACGCGGCGGCGGCCTGTTTCGCGAGCGTCGCCGGCAACGGTTGCAGCGCCTGGCGTGCGTCGTCGAACGAATCGTGCACGACGTAGCCGGGCCCGTGGCCGCGCGTGCGCTGGACGGCGCGGGCCAGTTCGCCGAGGCGGGAATCGTCGATCTCGACGACGTGAACAGTCTCGCGACGCGCGGCGCCGTCGGCCGCCTTGCCGGCGTCGACGGTCGTGCTGTATTGCGCGGTTGCGGTCGCATCGATGCGTTGAAGCTGGCGGAACGCGGTGTCGCCGAGCGTGATCCAGACGGGTGTCGCGTGCGCGGCGGCGGTCAGCAGCATGCCGCCCAGCGCGGCGCTCAGGCGGGTCGGTTTCAGAGTGGGCATGGTCGATCTCGTGAGGATGGCGATGTCGATGAAGGGAGCGCGCCGCAGATCGTGCGAGGCGCTCCCGCCTGCTGCGGTATTACGACTTCTGCGGGACGGTCACGCCGTACGTGCAGCTCTTGTTGTACGCGTTGCCGATCGCGGTGAGCTGCGCGCTGCTGTAGCCGAGCGCGGACGCGGCCGTCAGCACGGCCTGCGCGGCGGCCTTCTGGTTGGTCGAGCCGTTGGTCATCGACAGCCCCTTCAGGAACGCCTTGTCCATCGCCTGCGCGCCGATCGCGTCGCGCGCGACGAGGTTGCACGACGCCCAGTACTGGCCGGCCGTGTGGATCTCCGCGCCGCGCGCCTGCGCATAGGTGCGCCCGACGTTCCAGTTGGTCACGCGGCCGCCCCAGAACTCGTTGTGGCCGTCCCAGTTGTAGACCCAGTGATACTGCGCATCCGACGGGCTCCACTGGATGAAGTCGCGGCTGTACGCGGCGGCGAGATAGTCGCCGGTGCCTTCCGACAAGCCTTCCTGTTGCGACAGGCCGCCGTTGGTGATCCAGTCGTGGATACCGTGGCCGAGCTCGTGGATCACGACGTCCGCGTCTTCCGCGTCGTCGACGCCGCCTTGCCCGAAGGTCAGCCGGCCGCTGCTAGACGAATACGACGAGTTGTCGTCGCCCGATTCGCCGTGCGGGTCGTACTGCACGCCGCCCGTGTACTGGTACGGCAACGCCTTGATGCCGAGGGTCTGGTTCACGTAGCGCAGGAACGTGTCGATGTGGTAGTACACGTTCACGGCCTCGAAATACAGGTTGCCGCGCGTGAATTCGAACGCGGGCGTCGACTGCGACGGGCACGCCTTGTCGAGCGGCGCATCGAAATCGACGCACGCCGCGTACGGGCCCGTCAGCGTGTAGCGGGTGCCCGACTGCGCGAGATCCTTCAGCGTCACGCGCACGCGTGCGGCCGTGAGCTGCGTCGAGTCGGCGTCGTTGCTGTCCTTGTAGCCCGTGCTGCCGTAGCTGCTTTTCGTCGGCGACAGCGGATCGGGGCGGAACACGAAGCCGGTGCCGTCGGTCGCGTAGAACGCCTTGTCCTCGGCGCGCAGCACTTCGCCGCTGCCCGAATCGATCAGCAGTTCCCAATCGCCCTTCGGGCCGTCCTGCGGGCGGCCGCGCACCTTCCACGCGGTATGCGTGCCGGCCTTGTCGACGAACGCGACGAGTTGCGCATCGAGATGCGTGAAGCCGCTCACGCCGAGATACGCACGGGCGCGGTCGAGCGCCTGCTGCTGGTCGACGGCCTGCGACTTGCGCGTCGTCGCGACCACGCCGTTGATCGTGTTGCTCGCGACGTACAGGATGCGGCCGTCCTTCGCGACGGTCACCGCGATCTCGCTGCCGTACACGGGCAATCCGGCGGCTTGCTGCTGCAGGCGCACGACGGTGAAGTCGGCGTCGTTGCGTTCCGACGTGACGACGAGGCTCGCGAGCGCGGCCGCGTCGAGCCCGAGTTGCGCCGCCTGCGACGCGACGAAGTCGCGTGCGGTGGCGGCAGGCGTCGCGGCGGCCTTCCTGGCGCGGTAGGCCGGGTTGTACAGCGTGACGGCGACGCCGTCCGCGCGGAATTGCCCGGCGGCCGTGTCGGCCTTCGCGGCCGGCGGCGCGACGCCGCGCGTCAGGCTTTCGCGCAGGCTCGCGGCCTGCGGGTTCGATACTTTCGTATCGGCCACGGTGCCGCCGACGATGCCGAAACCGAGCGCGAGACCCAGGGCGAACGGCAATGCTTTGCGTGATGTCTGCATACGTGATCCTCATCTCAACGGTTGGACACGCCCGCACGCTCGTGGCGAACAGGCACGACACGGCCCGCGCGCCGGTTCGATGGAACCGGTGCGGCGAAGCGGTGTGGAGAGTCTCGACTGACTAAGGAAACCTAAATGTCAGGTCGAAAAGAAGCGGGCAGGCGAAGCGGGGGACGCGCGTGAAGGGATGCGAACGGCAGGCAGGTGCGGCGACGGCGAAGCGAGCATCGTCATGTCATACCCCTCGGATCGGATCGATATCGGTTGGCAGCCTGCGTGGCGCGATGCGCGTCGAGACGCGGCGTGCCGGTCCGTTAGGCTGCCTATCTAACTTTTTTTGGTATGTTACAGAATATTTTCAGCGACATTCCAAATTATTTTCGACGATCGCTTCGGTCGGTCGATCAATCGCCGGCATTGTTCAGCGGGCGGCGGGAAACGCTGCCGGAACGCGCAATACCGCGCCGGATTGTGATTAAAAGCTGCGACGATCAGCGTGTCGCCCGCCGGTCGCTGCGCGGGCTCATCCCGAATCGCGCGCGATAGGTACGCGAAAAATGCGACGGCGATTCGAAGCCGCACGCGACGCACACCGACGTGATGCTCATGTCGGTCTGCTGCAGCAGTTCGCGGGCGCGATCGAGACGCAGGTTCAGGTAGAAGTGCGTCGGCGTGTCGTTCAGCGTCGCGCTGAACAGCCGCTCGAGCTGGCGCCGCGTGATCGAGACTTCCCGCGCGAGCGCGTCGGAGCCGAGCGGGTTGTCCATGTGCCGCTGCATCGTGCCGATCACCTGGATCAGTTTGCGGTTGTGCACGCCGTAGCGCGCGGCGATCTCGAGCCGCTGGCTGTCCGAGCGCTGCCGGATGCGGCTCACGACGAACTGCTCGGAGATCGCCGCCGCGAGGTCGGCGCCGTGCCGGCGACCGATCAGGTCGAGCATCATGTCGATCGACGCGGTGCCGCCCGCACAGGTGATGCGCCGGTCGTCGATCTCGAACAGCTCCTGCGTCGCATTCAGGCCGGGATAGCGCTCGCGGAATGCGGCCAGCGCTTCCCAGTGCAGCGTGAGCGGCTGCGACGCGTCGAACAGCCCGGCTTCCGCGAGCACGAAGCTGCCCGTATCGATGCCGCCGAGCGTTGCACCATGCCGGTGCTGGCGGCGCAGCCAGTCGCCGAGCGTGCGCGTGTAGCACACGAGCGGATCGAAGCCCGCGACGACGAATACCGTATCGACCTGCGGGACGTCCGCGCACGCGGCCTCGGCGGCGACCGGAATGCCGTTGCTCGCGGTGACGGGCGCGCCGTCCGCGCTGATCACGTGCCAGCGATACAGTTCGGTGCGAAAGCGGTTCGCGACGCGCAGCGGCTCGACCGCGGACATGAAGCCGAGCGCGGAAAAGCCGGGCAGTAGCAGGAAATGGAAATCCTCGGGCATCGGGGCAGGGGATCGAATCCGGTGGTCGTCGCGTATCGCGCGACGCGCCGAGCGAGCCCGCGCGGGCCGCGCCCGGTTCGCAGGCGCAGAACGGTCAAGCCGGGATTATCGCGGGTTTTGCCGGTGCTCAGCGCGTTTTTGCGTCGCGCATCGTGCGGCGCGCCGTTGCCGACGGCAGTTCGCCGAACTGGGCCTTGTACGCTTTCGCGAAATGCCCGAGATGAATGAAGCCCCAGCGTGCGGCCGCCTCGCTGATCGGCAGGTCGGATTGCCGCGTGTCGAGCAGCAGGCGTCGGACTTGCGCGAGGCGCAGCGAGCGTGTGTAGTTGAGCGGGCCCGTCTGCACGACCGACTGGAAGCTGTTCTGCATCGTGCGCCGGCTGACGCGCAGTTGCGTGCACAGGCTCAGGATGTCGACGGGCGCTTCCGGGTGCTCGATCACGTAGTCATGCACGCGGCGCACGATGTCGGCGTGGCATGCGTGCGTGAGCCGGTTCGGCGGCTCGGGCATCCGGTACGTGAGGAGATCGACCAGCACATTGCCGACCTCGGCGCGGATCGCGCACTGCGCGCGTGCCGCGTCGAACGTATCGGGCGCCGACAGCACGCGCTCGAGCAGCGTCGCGAGTTGCATGCTCGCACGTTCGCGCGCGGCGACCGGCACCTCCACGACGCCGTGCCGCAGCGTGCGTGCGTCCAGCCGGACGTCGGCGGCATCTTCGATCTGCTGCATCAGTTCGGGGTGGACGACCACCCCGATCAGCGACATCTCGTCCGGTGAATGGAGTTCGAACGGTGTGCCGCCACGCGCCATCACGATCGTGCCGCGCTCGACGCGCGCGCCGCCGAACGCGAAGGCGCCCGAGCCGGTGAGCGGCATCCCGAACACCGTATGGCCGTGTGGCAGACATCCGCGCTGGATGATGCGCACGTTTGCCGTTTCCTGGAACAGCTGCACGCCGTCGAGCACCGCGTGTTTGACCGCGCTGCGATACGCGCCGGAACCGATCTGGTCGTAACGCTGGTTCCAGCCGCGCAGCGCCTCGGCATGCCGGTCTGCGTCGTCGAACCTCTGATGTAACACGAGCACGGTGCCTCCGGCGATCGTTCGGACCGCGCAAGATTAAACCGACCGAGCGGTCGGCGCAATCAGGGCGAGCGCTATTCCGCGCGGGTGTTTCAGAGGGTCGGAAGGCACGCGGCCGCGCGGCTTTCACACGCATTTCCAATATCCCGAATCGGCACGCACACGTTGCCGGTCCGGGTGCTGACGGCATTTATTGTCGAACTACAGTCGCCCCACATAACGTGAATTCCCACTGGAGGCGGCATGAGGACAAGGCGACGAACCGCGGCGCTCGCGGCGACGCTGGCGTTGGTGGCGGCATGGGCCGGCAGCGCGAACGCGACGGAAAAACCCGAGGAACTGGTCGTGCAGAAGATGCCGCCGTGGCATCCGCACGAGATCTATATCGTCGACATCTCGATGCCGTCGATGACGGACGGGCGCATCTATGTCTACGACGCCGACGCGAAGAAGCTGCTCGGCCAGATCGACGGCGGCTTCGGTCCCGGCTTCGCGATCGCGCCCGACCGCAAAGCGAGTGTCGTCGCGACGACCTACTTCTCGCGCGGCTCGCACGGCACGCGCACCGACGTCGTCGAAATCATCGACAACACGACGCTCGATCATGCGGGCGAGATCGTGATTCCGGCGAAGCATGCGCAGCACGTGCCGTCGCCGTACAACACCGCGTTCAGCGCCGACGGCAAGCGGTTGTACGTCGCGAACATCACGCCGGCCGCCTCGGTGACCGTGATCGACGCCGTATCGAAGAAGATGCTGTCGGAGATCGACACGGCCGCATGCGTGCTCGCGTATCCGGCCGGCGACGACCGCTTCACCGCGCTGTGCGAAAGCGGCAAGGCGCTGACCGTCACGCTCGACGCGAACGGCAAGGAGGCGAAGCGCACGATGTCGGACGCGTTCATCGACGTCGACAAGGATCCGGCGTTCGTGAACGCGTCGCGGTACAAGGGCGACTACCTGTTCACCACCTACGGCGGCAACGTGCGCAGCGCCGATTTCAGCGGCGACAAGCCGGCATTCGGCAAGCCGTGGTCGCTGCTGACGGACGCCGAGCGCGCCGAAGGCTGGCGGCCGGGCGGCATGCAGCAGACGGCCGTGCAGGCGAAGCAGAACCGTTACTACGTGCTGATGCACAAGGGCACCGACGGGTCGCACAAGGATCCCGGCACGCAGGTGTGGGTGTACGACCTGAAGTCGAAGCAGCGCGTCGCGCGCTGGGATCTCGCGCAGCAGAAGGTCGAGCCGCTCGTGTCGATCCAGGTCAGCGAGGACGACAAGCCGCTGTTCTACGGGCTGACGGCGACCTCCGATCTCGTCGTGATGGATGCGCGTACCGGCGCGCTGCAGCACGTCGAGAAGCAGATCGGCAACACGTCGTCGCTGCTCGTCAACCCGTGAGGCCGCGATGACCCTCGATCCCGTACTCGCCACCAGCGCGCAGGCCGGCGCGGCCGTCGTGGTGCTGCTCGGCGCCTTCGCGAAGATGCGCCGGCCCGCCGCATTTCGCCAGGCACTCGCCGGCTACCGGCTGCTGCCCGACGCGCTGACCGCGCCCGTCGCGTTCGCGCTTCCGCTCGCGGAAGCGCTCGGCGCCGCGGCGCTGCTGTTTCCCGACACGCGCACGGCCGGCGCGAGCGGCCTGATCGCGCTGCTCCTGGCGTTCGCGGCCGGGCTCGCGATCAACCTGCTGCGCGGCCACACCGACATCGACTGCGGCTGTTCCGGCTTCACCGCCGCCCGTGCGGACGCACCGCGCGGCATCGGCTGGCTGCATGTCGGCCGCGTGCTGCTGCTCGTCGCGCTGGCCGCGACCGCGTTCGTCGAGCCGGGCACGCGCGCCGTCGTGTGGTTCGATTACCTGACGCTGTTCTTCTCCGTGCTGCTGATCGTCTGCGCGCTGCTCACCGTCGACGTGCTGCTCGCCAACGTGCCGCGCCTTTCCCACCTGAGGAATTCATGATGCAAACCGCTCTCACCGTTTCCACCGCCCTGCTGTGGGTGGCCGTCCTCGCGCTCGGCGCGATCTGCCTCGCGCTGGTGCGCCAGATCGGCATCCTGTACGAACGCATCATGCCGGCCGGCGCGCTGATGATCGACAAGGGGCCGGCCGTCGGCGCGATCGCGCCGACGTTCGAACTGACCGACATTCGCGGCGCGCACGTGAAGGTCGGCGGCATCGACGCCTCGGGCAAGGCCACGCTGCTGTTCTTCCTGTCGCCGACGTGCCCCGTCTGCAAGAAGCTGCTGCCGCTGCTGCCGTCGCTGCAGGCCAGCGAAGCGACGCCCGTGAACATCGTGCTCGCGAGCGACGGCGATGCCGACGAACACACGCGCTTCGCGCGAAAGCACGACCTCGGGCGCTTCCCGTACGTGCTGTCGCAGGAGCTCGGCCTCGCGTACCAGATCGGCAAGCTGCCGTACGCGGTGCTGCTCGACGAAACCGGCACCGTGCGCGCGAAGGGGCTCGTCAACACGCGCGAGCACCTGGAGAGCCTGTTCGAGGCGAAGGAGCGCGGCGTCGCGTCGCTGCAGCAGTTCGTGCACGGCGATCACAGCCACGATGCGCACGCGCAGCACGCATGACCGGCCGAACCTTTTTCAACGTCATTGGAGAACGACGACATGGGCGTGTTTGATTCATGGTTCGAGCGGTCGGCGCGCGGCGTCGCGCAGCACAGTTCGCGGCGCAGCGCGATGGCAAGGCTCGGCAAGGTGCTGGTCGGTTCGGCGCTGCTGCCGTTGCTGCCCGTCGATCGCACCGCGTATGCGGCCGATGCGGCGTCGGGTCCGTCGGGCGCATCCGGCGCCGCCGCCGCGGGTGCGAGCGACGATCCGATGAGCTGCGACTACTGGAAATACTGCGCGATCGACGGCTGGCTCTGCAGCTGCTGCGGCGGCACGTCGAGCAGTTGCCCGCCGGGCACGACGCCTTCGCCGATCACGTGGATCGGCACCTGCCGCAACCCGCACGACGGGTCGGACTACATCGTGTCGTACAACGACTGCTGCGGCAAGACCTCGTGCGGCAAGTGCTTCTGCAACCGCAACGAGCGCGAGAAGCCGCTGTACAAGCTGTCGCTGAACAACGACATCAACTGGTGCATGGCGAACGGTAACTCGAATTACCACTGTTCGGTTTCGGTTCTGCTGGGAGCGGCGAAGCAATGAAAGTGAAGCAAGCAGGAAAGCGCATCGTTGCATGCATGACGGCCGCGACGGCCTTCGCGTTGCCCGGCGCGGGCAACGCACAGGAAACCGTGCGTTACCCGGCCGGGAAAGGCCTGTTCGACGCGCAGTGCGCGGTGTGCCACCAGGCGGGCGGGAAAGGGCAGGACGGCCTCGCGCCGCCGCTGACCGAGTATCCGGGCAAGTACGCGACGGTGGAAGCCGGGCGTGCCCAACTGATCGCGACGCTGCTGCACGGGATGTTCGGCGAGATCGAGGTGCACGACAAGCGCTACAACTTCAAGATGCCGTCGTTCGCGAGCGCGAGCGACGACGACATCGCGCACTTGCTCAATTACGTCGTGTTCGACCTCGATGCGCAGCACGGCGATGCGAAACCGTTCACCGCGGCCGATATCCGGGCGGCGCGCGCGAAGCCGATGGACGGCGCGGCCGTGCATGCGCAGCGCGCGGTGGTGATCAAGGGGCTCGGCCTGTGAGCGGCGCGTGCTCGCCGGCGCGGCGCACGTGCTGCGCGGTGGCGTCGCGGCTGGGCAGCGTGGCGCGTCGCGTGTCGGGCTGGCTGCTGCTGGCGGGCGCGTCGGCGTGCGCGTTTGCCACGTCCGCGCGGGCCGACGGCGCGGCCGACGCCGCGCTCGCCCGGCAACACTGGGTGCTCAACTGCATGGGCTGCCACACGGCGACGGGCGGCGGCATTCCCGGCAAGGTGCCGCCGCTCGCGAATTCGCTCGGCTATTTCACGCATGTGCCGGCCGGGCGCGAGTACGTGATGCGCGTGCCCGGCGCGTCGAACTCGGCGCTGTCGGATCGGGAACTGGCCGACGTGCTGAACTGGGTGCTCACGACGATGAACCGCGATGCATTGCCGCGCGACTTCAAGCCTTATACGGCCGCGGAAGTCGCCGCGCACCGCCGCCCCGCGCTGTCCGACGTCGCGACCGAGCGCGCCGGTCTCGTCCGCGCGTTGCAGGCGCGCGGCATCGACGGCGTTACGGATCGCTACTGACCGACTCACTCAACGAATCAAGGAAACGTGAACATGGAGACGAACGAAACCTTTGCGCTGCTCGACGCGACGCGCGCGTTTCTCGCGAAGCCGAAGCAGATGCTGATCGGCGCCGAATGGAGCGATGCCGCGTCGGGCCGCCAGCTCGATGTGGTGAACCCGGCCGACGGCACCGTGATTGCGCGCGTGCCCGAAGCGGACGAGCGCGACGTGCAGCAGGCGGTCGCCGCCGCGCGCCGCGCCTTCGATGCGGGCCCGTGGCGCACCGCGAAGACCACCGACCGCGAGCGCCTGATGCTCGTGCTGGCCGACCTGATCGAAGCCAACGCGCGCGAGCTGGCCGAGATCGAATCGCTCGACAACGGCAAGCCGGTGATGGTCGCGCAGGGGCTCGACGTCGCGATGGCCGCGCAGTGCTTCCGTTACATGGCCGGCTGGGCGACGAAGATCGAAGGCAGCGTGATCGATGCCGGCATGCCGTACCTGCCGGACAGCGAGATCTTCGCCTATACGAGAAAGGAACCCGTGGGCGTGGTCGGCGCGATCATCCCGTGGAATTTCCCGCTGCTGATGGCCGCGTGGAAAATCGCGCCGGCGCTCGCGACCGGCTGCACCGTCGTGCTGAAGCCTGCCGAGGATACGCCGTTGAGCGCGCTGCGGCTGGGCGAGCTGATCCAGGCCGCCGGGTTTCCGGACGGTGTCGTCAATATCGTCACCGGCTACGGTCACACGGCGGGCGCCGCGTTGTCGCGCGATCCGCGCATCGACAAGATCGCGTTCACCGGATCGACGCAGACGGGCAAGACGATCGGCCACGCGGCGCTCGACAACATGACGCGGATGTCGCTGGAACTCGGCGGCAAGTCACCGGTGATCGTGCTGCCCGACGTCGATCTCGACAAGGCCGCCCAGGGCGTCGCGAACGCGATCTTCTTCAACCAGGGGCAGGTGTGCACGGCCGGCTCGCGCGCCTACATCCATTCGAAGGTGTTCGACGGCGTGATCGAGCGCGTCGCGAAGATCGCCGCGAGCCTGAAGATCGGCCCGGGGATGGACCCGGCAACGCAGATCGGCCCGCTCGTCTCGGCGAAGCAGCGCGAGCGCGTGTGCGGTTACATCGACTCGGGGTTCGGCGAGGGCGCGCGTGCCGCTGCGGGCGGCCGCGCGATCGACGGCCCCGGCTTCTTCGTCGAACCGACGGTGCTGGTGGATACGACGCAGGCGATGCGCGTGGTGCGCGAGGAGATCTTCGGGCCGGTGCTCGTCGCGATGCCGTTCGACGACGTCGATACGGCCGTGCAGCTCGCGAACGACACGTCGTACGGCCTCGGCGCGAGCATCTGGTCGAACGATCTGTCCGCGATCCACAAGCTGGTCCCGCGTATTGCCGCGGGCACCGTGTGGGTCAACTGCCACTCGCTGCTCGACAACGCGCTGCCGTTCGGCGGGATGAAGCAGTCGGGCTTCGGCCGCGAACTCGGTCGCGCGGTGATCGACCAGTACACGGAAAGCAAGTCGGTGATGATGAACTACGCGTGAGCGTCGCGGCGAGCGCGTGCGTGGCCGGCGGATCGGGAACGCACGCACGCGCTGTCAAGCGCGGATCAGCACGACCCCGAGGATGAGGCACGCCGCGCCCGCGACGCGGATCGGGCTCGCCGAATGCTGCTGGATGCCCAGTATGCCGAAGTGGTCGAACACGAGCGCGCCGGTCATCTGGCCGACGACGATCAGCGCGAGCGTCGTCGCCGCGCCTAGGCGCGGCACCATCAGGATCGCGACGCCGACGAATACCGCGCCGAACACTCCCCCCGTCCAGCTGAACCACGACCCCGCCCCGGAAAACGTGCCGCTCAGGCGCGGATGAGGCGACAGCAACGCGACCGCCAGCATCGCGGCGAGGCCGACGAGATAGCTGACCGAGCCGGCCCACCACGGTGAGCCGATCTGCGCACGCAGGTTCGCGTTGAGCACCTGCTGCAACGCCACGCTGATGCCGGCCGCCACGACCAGCAGGTAAGACAGGAGGGTAGCCACGACGATGAACGCTCCGCAAGGATGGCCGCAACGGTGATTCCGGCACGGAAGGCTTTCATTCTGCGGAGCACGCCGGTATAACGCAAATATCGAATCTGGCGTTCATCCATCTCGTTTCGGCATGCCATCACTCCGGCAAATCCAGTATTTCCTGACCGTGGCGGACCTCGGCGGCTTCACGCCGGCCGCGGGCGCGCTTCATGTCGCGCAGTCGGCGCTCAGCCGGCAGATCGGCCAGCTCGAGGACGAACTCGGTTTCGTGCTGTTCGACCGCGAGCCAAGGGGCGTGCGGCTCACGCCGGCCGGCGCGATCTACCGCGAACGCGTGGCGTCGATCCCGGCCACGCTGACGGCGGCTGCCGACGAAGGCTCGCAATTGTCGCGCGGGGAAGCCGGCGTGCTGCGGCTGCTGCATTCCAGTACCGTGCCCGTCAGCAGCCTGATGCCGGATCTCGACCGCTTCATGCGGGATTGTCCGGGCGCGCGGATCGATCTCGACCGCGCGTCGTCCGAGGATCAGGTGACCGAAATCGCGAACGGCCATGCCGATATCGGGATCGTTCGGCTGCCGGTGCTGCGGCGCGATGCACGCGTGCGCTTCGTCGAACTGGCGGCCGAGCGCCTGTGCGTGGCGGTGCCTGCCGATCACGCGCTCGCGGGCCGCAAGCGCATCGCGATCGCGCGGTTGCGGCGGGAGCCGTTCGTGTCGGCCGTGTATCGCGAGCGGGGCGGCCTCGCGCGCGTCGTCATCGATCTGTGCCTGAAGCGGGGCTTCGTGCCGGTGGCCGCGCGGATCGTGTCGCCGAAGACGTCGATGCTGAATCTCGTCGCGGCCGGCCGGGGCGTGGCGATCGTGCCGGCGCGGATGGCGAGCGTCGGGATCGACGGCGTCGTGTTCGTGCCGATTTCCGATGAAGACGCGAAGTCGGTATGCGCGCTGGTGCTGCCGGCGCAGCCGACGGTGCTGGCGCAGGCGTTCGCACGGGTGGTGACGGCGGGCTGAACGGCGCGCTTCCTGATCGACACGCGGGTTCGATCGAACCGACGTCATGACTCAGACGCGGTACCCCGCGTCGCGCATCAACCGCCGCGATAGCTCGCCGCGCGGGCCTTCCGCGTCGAATCGCGCGCCAAGTTTCGCATTCGCACCGCGCGTCACGCCGCGATGCATGGCCACGATGATGGCAAAAAGGGCGACGACGAAGAAAGCGACAAGCATCGTATTGCTCCTGGCCGAAGAAACCGGAGACGGACATCGCGACGGCCGGTCATGTTCGTCTCCGTCCATTTCAGTGATACGCAGTACCCGGGCCCGGGGCGGCGCGGCAACTGGCGGGCCGCGCGCGATCGCCCGGCGGCTTCCAGCATAGGGCCCGCCCACGGCATCCGGCGACGTGTCGGAAGTCTGTCAGCAAGGCCGTGGCGGAATCGAAAGGCGTGCGCCGCTTCCGGGCAATCCCGCCGATCCCCCAAAAAACCCCAAACCCCCGTCAGGAAAGCCTCAAGCGCAAGCTAGTGGTTTCCACTCATAGTCGCAAACAGGCAAGAACAGGTCGCCGCCGGTCTTCTCGCGGCGAATATGGCTCGTTACTTTTACTCCCACGATGCAGGCCGGCGCACACTCCGCGCACCGGCTGCCGCGAGACCAACCGGGAGGAATCGAACCATGAAGTCGACGAAGATCGCCGCGCTCGCCGCGGCCGTGCTGGCGACCGGCGCGTTCACGCACGCCGCGCTTGCCGAGACGGAGGCCGCGACCTGCCGCACCGTGCGTTTCGCGGATATCGGCTGGACCGACATCACGTCGACCACCGCGCTCGCGTCGACCGTGTTCGAGGCGCTCGGCTACAAGCCGACCACGACGATCGCGTCGGTGCCGATCTCGTTTGCCGGCCTCAAGAGCAAGCAGCTCGACGTGTCGCTCGGCTACTGGTGGCCCGTGCAGCAGAAGCAGCTGCAACCGTTCCTCGACAGCAAGTCGATCAACGTCGTCGAACCGCCGAACCTGTCCGGCGCGAAGGCGACGCTCGCGGTCCCGAGCTATGAATACCAGGCCGGCCTGAAGACCTTCGACGACATCGCGAAGCATCGTGCGGAGCTCGACGGCAAGATCTACGGGATCGAGCCGGGCAGCAGCGCGAACGCGACGATCCAGAAGATGATCGACACGAACCAGTACGGGCTCGGCGGCTTCAAGCTCGTCGAATCGAGCGAGGCCGGGATGCTGGTGACGGTCGAGCGCGCGATCCGCGAGAAGAAGTGGGTCGTGTTCCTCGGGTGGGAGCCGCATCCGATGAACATCCAGTTCAGCATGAACTACCTGTCCGGCGGCGACGCGGCGTTCGGCCCGAACTACGGCGAAGCGCGCGTGTACACGCTGACCGCGCCCGACTTCATCGCGCGTTGCCCGAACGCGGGCAAGCTCGTGACGAACCTGCGCTTCTCGACGCAGCTCGAGAACCAGCTGATGCAGTCGGTGATGAACAAGACCAAGCCGGCCGAGGCCGCGAAGGCATACCTGAAGAAGAACCCGCAGGTGCTCGATCCGTGGCTCGCGGGCGTCAAGACGTTCGACGGCAAGGACGGCCTGCCTGCCGTGAAGGCGTATCTCGGCCTGTAACGGCCGGCGCCCACGCGCTATCTGCAATGCGACACAACCCGAATCAAGCGAGGCATCCAGCATGAACCACGAAGTCATCATCACCTGCGCCGTCACGGGCGCGGGCGATACGGTCGGCAAGCATCCGGCGATTCCGGTCACGCCGAAGGAGATCGCGGCCGCCGCGATCGAAGCCGCGAAGGCCGGCGCGACGGTCGCCCACTGCCACGTGCGCGATCCGCAGACGGGGCGCGGCAGCCGCGACCCGAACCTGTATCGCGAGGTGGTCGACCGCATCCGCTCGGCCGACGTCGACGTGATCATCAACCTGACGGCCGGGATGGGCGGCGATCTCGAGATCGGCCCGGGCGAGGACCCGATGCGCTTCGGCAAGGGGACCGACCTGGTCGGCGGCCTCACGCGCCTGGCGCACGTCGAGGAGCTGCTGCCCGAGATCTGCACGCTCGACTGCGGCACGCTGAATTTCGGCGACGGCGACTACATCTACGTGTCGACGCCCGCGCAGTTGCGCGCCGGCGCGAAACGCATCCAGGAACTCGGCGTGAAGCCGGAACTGGAGATCTTCGATACGGGCCATCTGTGGTTCGCGAAGCAGCTGCTGAAGGAAGGGCTGCTCGACGATCCGCCGCTGTTCCAGCTGTGCCTCGGCATTCCGTGGGGCGCGCCGGCCGACACGGGCACGATGAAGGCGATGGTCGACAACCTGCCGCCGGGCGCGCACTGGGCCGGCTTCGGGATCGGCCGCATGCAGATGCCGATGGTCGCGCAGGCGATGCTGCTCGGCGGCCACGTGCGCGTGGGCCTCGAAGACAACATCTGGCTCGACCGCGGCGTGCATGCGACCAACGGCACGCTCGTCGAACGCGCCCGCGAGATCGTCGAACGCCTCGGCGGCCGCGTGCTGACGCCGGCCGAGGGCCGCCGCAAGCTCGGCCTGCCGGCGCGCGGCGAGCGACTGCTCGAACGCCGTGCGGTTGCCGAATTCGCGTGAGCCGTTTCACCGTCTCGCCGACTGAATGACATGGCGGCGTGCGTCCCCGCGCGGCCGCCCCCCGATTTCCCCTGATTTGAAGGATGCGTTGACATGGCTGTGAAGACCGACATCAAGACGTTTGCCGCCATCGGCACCGGCGTGATCGGCAGCGGATGGATTTCCCGCGCGCTCGCGCACGGTCTCGACGTGGTCGTGTGGGACCCGGCGCCGGGCGCCGAAGCGCGGCTGCGCGCGAACGTCGCGAACGCGTGGCCCGCGCTCGAACGCGTCGGCCTCGCACCGGGCGCCGATCCCGCGCGGTTGCGGTTCGTGTCGACGATCGAGGCGTGCGTCGCCGATGCCGATTTCATCCAGGAAAGCGCGCCCGAGCGCGAAGCGCTGAAGCTCGAACTGCACGAGCAGATCAGCCGCGCGGCGAAGCCCGACGCGATCATCGCGTCGTCGACGTCGGGGCTGTTGCCGACCGATTTCTACGCGCGGGCGACGCATCCGGAGCGCTGCGTGGTCGGCCACCCGTTCAACCCCGTGTACCTGCTGCCGCTCGTCGAGGTGCTCGGCGGCGCGCGCACGTCGCCGGAAGCGGTCGAAGGCGCGATGGAGATCTATCGCAAGCTCGGCATGCGGCCGCTGCACGTGCGCAAGGAAGTGCCGGGCTTCATCGCGGATCGTTTGCTCGAAGCGTTGTGGCGCGAGGCGCTGCATCTCGTCAACGAAGGCGTCGCGACCACCGGCGAGATCGACGATGCGATCCGCTTCGGCGCGGGCATCCGCTGGTCGTTCATGGGCACGTTCCTCACCTACACGCTGGCCGGCGGCGACGCGGGCATGCGACACTTCATGCAGCAATTCGGCCCCGCGCTCGAACTGCCGTGGACGAAGCTGGTCGCGCCGACGTTGACCGACGCGCTGATCGACAGCGTCGTCGAAGGCACGACCGAACAGCAGGGCACGCGCAGCATCAAGGAGCTCGAACGCTATCGTGACGAGTGCATCACCGAGGTGCTGAAATCGATCGCCGCGGTGAAGGCGCGGCACGGGATGCGATTCGAGGACTAGACGATGACGGGCGATACCCCGCTGACGATTTACCGCGACGTGGTGCGGCCCGAATGGGTCGACTACAACGGCCACCTGCGCGATGCGTTCTATCTGCTGATCTTCAGCTTCGCGACCGATGCGCTGCTGGATCGCATCGGCCTCGACGACGCCGCGCGTCGCGAGCGGGGCCGCTCGGTCTATACGCTCGAAGCGCACGTGAACTACCTGCACGAGATCAAGGAAGGCACGCCGGTGCGCGTCGATGCGCGCGTGCTGGCGCACGACGCGAAGCGGCTGCATCTGTATCTCGAACTGTTCGCCGACGGGCATGACGACGCGGTATCGGCGAGCGAGCAGATGCTGCTGCACGTCGATACGCGCGGCGGTGCGAAGTCGGCGCCGTTCGACGACGACGTGGCCGCGCGCGTGGCCGAACTGCACGCATTGCAGCGCGATTGCGCGGCGCCTGCTTATGCGGGCCGCGTGATCGGGTTGCCGCCGCGGCGCTAGCAACGCGCGTCATCTTTTCCATCGTCATCCTCGATCGCGGAGCGCACACGATGCTCGAACCGGAAATCGCGGCGTTCGTCGCGGCCGTCGACGCGTGGTATCCGGCCGATGCGGCGGCGCGCTCGCCCGACGAGCAGCGCCGCCTCTACGACCGCTTCGCGGCCGAATGGACGCCGGCCGCGCTGCCGGCCGGCATCGTGCGGCGGGACGCCGTGTGGCACGCGCCGGACGGCCGCCCGATCGCGCTGCGGCGCTATACGTCCGCGCACGGCACGCCACGCGGCACGGTGTTGTTTTTTCATGGCGGCGGTTTCGTCGTCGGCTCGCTCGACAGTCATGCGCTGATCACCGCGCAACTGGCGGCCGATACCGGCCTCGACGTGATCGCCGTCGACTATCGGCTGGCGCCCGAACACCGCGCGCCGGCCGCGCTCGACGATTGCATGGAAGTCACGCGCGCCGCACGCGATGCGCGCTGGCCGTTCGGGCCGTGCGCGCATCCGCTGACGCTCGCGGGCGACAGCGCGGGCGGGATGCTCGCGGCGGCGGTGGCGACCGCGCTGCGCGATGCGGGCGAACGCAACGTGGACGGCATCGCGCTCGTCTATCCGATGCTCGGTTTCGAACCGCAATCGCCCGCGCGCGAAACGGAAGCGCACGCGCCGATGCTGACGCTCGACGACGTGCATCGCTACCGCGCGCTGTACTGGAACGGCGACCTGTCGGCCGTGCTGCTGAACGATGACCCGCTGCTGCGCGCGTCGGTGCCGCTCGAAGCCACACGCTTCGACGGCTTGCCGCCGGTGCTCGCGATCGGCGCCGAGCACGATCCGCTGCGCGACGATGCGCGCGTGTACGTCGAGCGGATTCGCGCGGCCGGCGGGGTCGCGCACGGCTGGATGGGAGAGGGGCTGGTGCATGGCTGCTGGCGCGCGCTCGGAACGAGCCCGCAGGCCGCACGGATGCACCGGATGGTCGGCGGGTTCTTGCTCGCACCACACGCGTAGCGGGCGTTTTCGGGGAGGCAACGATGCAGGCAGCGGTGCAACACCGTATCGAGGACTGGCGGACGTTTTCGGCCGACGCGGCCATCGCGGCGGCGACGATCGGCGATGGCGCGGTGGACGTCGAGTGGAGCGACGCGCGACGCTCGCCGTTCCATTTCGACTGGCTGCGCGACAACTGCGCGTGTTCCGCGTGCGTGCACGCGATCACGCGCGAACAGGTGTTCGAGATCGCCGATGCGCGCGAGGATCTGTCCGCGCTCACCGTGCACGTCGAAACCGATGGCGCGCTGCATGTGGAATGGAACGACGGGCACCGCAGTGCGTGGTCGCCGGGCTGGTTGCGTGCGCACGCGTACGACGACGCATCGCGCGCGGAGCGTCTGGCCGCGCATCGGCGGCACGTATGGACCGGCGACGATGCGACGGCGATCGGCGTGTTCGCGTGGCGCGACGTGATGGAGGACGACCGCGCGTTGCTGGCATGGCTCGGCGCGTTGCAGCGCACGGGGTTGACGCTCGTCGAAGGCGTGCCGGCCGAGCGCGGCCGTGTCGACGAGATCGCGCGCCGCGTCGGCCTGATCCGCGAAAGCAATTTCGGCGTGCTGTTCGACGTCGAATCGAAGCCGCGCCCGGACAGCAATGCGTATACGTCGCTGAATCTTCCGCCGCACACCGATCTGCCGACGCGCGAATTGCAGCCGGGCGTGCAGTTCCTGCACTGCCTCGCGAACGACGCGACGGGCGGCGACAGCATTTTCCTCGATGGCTTCGCGCTCGCGGATGCGTTGCGGCGCGAACATCCGGACGATTTCGAGCGGCTCGCATCGACGCCGTTCGAGTTCTGGAACAAGAGCGCGAACAGCGACTACCGCTGTTCGGCGCCGGTGATCGGGCTCGACGCGCGCGGCCATGTGACGGAAGTGCGTGTCGCGAATTTCCTGCGCGGCCCGCTCGATGCGCCGGCCGGCGCGGTGACGGCCGTCTATCGTGCGTATCGGCGGTTCCTCGCGCTGGCGCGCGAGCCGCGTTTTCGCGTGCAGCGCCGGTTGCGGGCAGGCGACATGTGGGCGTTCGACAACCGGCGCGTGCTGCACGCGCGCACCGAGTTCGACCCGTCGACGGGCCGCCGGCACTTGCAGGGCTGTTACGTCGATCGCGACGAGTTGCTGTCGCGGTGGCGCGTGCTGTCGCGATCGGCGCCGGCCGGGGCTGCGGCCGCGGCGCGCTGACTGACACGCACGGCGCCTTCTCGCACACCTGTTCGGGAAAAAGCACCCGGACGCCAGGCGTCCGGGCGAAGCCACCCGCTGCCGGGCGGCGGAGGTATGCGTTTCACAAAAAAGACGAGCCCCGCGAAGGGGGCTCGTCCGGACTGCTTGACTTCAGCGCGCGACGCGCGGCGCCCGCCGGGGGCGCGTCGGCTTACTGGCCGAAGAAGATCGAGTCGCGTGCGTTCGACGACGCGGCAGCCGGTGCGCCCGAGTGGACGAGCGGAGCCGGTTGCGCGCCGTAGCCGCTGGTGTCGGCGCCATGAACGCGCGCTTCGGCGCTCTGGATGTCGTTCGGGTAGTACGGGCTCGACAGACCCGGCTTGTAGCCGGCCTTTTCGAGCTGGACCAGTTCGTTGCGCACTTGAGCGCGCGTCACGGTGCTTTGGGCGAATGCGCCGAACGAAGCGGACAGGGCGGCAGCGGCAACGACTGCGGAAACGAGCGATTTCATGGTGACCTCCGGTGTTTTATTGAGTTCGCTCTCGACACCATGTCTTGAGCGATTGATCAAATCTTAGTCACCGGGCGGTTCAGGGTAAACGCTGATTTTGACGATAGATTGTTTCCTGTCTGGTAACAGTGGAGCGCCGAATCAGTCTTTCAACGGGCTTTCTTTTCGGTTGCCGTAATAAGTATGAAGAATATCGAGATCGCGCGCGGGCGGTTCAGCGTGCTTCGGCCGCCGCATCGAACGGCCGGCCCGGCGCGCGTGCGGCGGGCGCCCCGGCGCTGAGGAAGCGCACGCCCGTCGCGGCTTCCGAGGCCTCCCACAGCAATGCCGCCGACGCCACGTTGCGTGCCGCGCGCGGTACGCTCGCCGGCGCCGGCAGCCCGCGCGACTCGAACCAGCCGGACGGGCCGATGTACGCGCCGCCCGCCAGATCGGGCGACGTTGCCGCATGGATCGCGGGCAGCGCGCCTTGGTCGGCCGGCTGCGCGAGATAACGGTTCGCGGCACGCATCAGCGCGGCGCGGGCCGGGGAACTGTCCATCGCCGGGCCCGCGAACTGCAGGTTGGTCGCCGCGTAGCCGGGGTGTGCGGCGACGCTGATGCCGGCGAACGCCGCGCGCTCGAAACGGCGCTGCAACTCGATCGCGAACACGAGGTTCGCGAGCTTGCTGTCGCAGTAGGCGAGATAACGGTTGTAGCGCTGCGTGGCGCGCAGGTCGTCGACACGAATCCGGCCGCCGCGGTTGAAGCCGCTCGACATCGTGACGACGCGCGCCCGGCGCGCGGCGCGTAGCGCCGGCAGCAACTGGCCGGTCAGCGCGAAATGGCCGAGGTGGTTGGTGCCGAATTGCATCTCGAAGCCGTCGCGCGTGTGCCGCAGCGGCAGGAACATCACACCGGCGTTGTTGCAGAGGATGTCGACGCGGCCGTGGCGTTCGCCGACGTCGGCGGCGAAGCGGGCGATCGACGCGAGATCGGCGAGATCGAGCGGATCGACTTCGACGCGGGCATGAGGATGAAGCCGGCGGATCGCGTCGGCCGCCTGCGCGCCGCGTGCGGCGTCGCGGCAGCCCATCACGACCGTCGCGCCTTTCGCGGCCAGCGTTTCCGCGAGCTGCCAGCCGAGACCGCTGTTGGCGCCGGTCACGACCGCGATCTTGCCGCCTTGCGCCGGGACGTGGCGCGCGCTCCATGCATGCATGTCTGCCTCCATTGGCGCAGCCGGTCGGCCGCGGCACGTAATCGTTACATTGAGTGGTGTAACGATAGTGCGGGCGGACGGAGCAGACAAGCGGGGGAACTAGACCGGCGCTTCTAGGGCTGGCGCGTGGCGCCGCGAGCCCGGCGCGCGGCCGGCAGGTGTTACCTGCTGCCGGCCAGCGCGAGCACTTCGGCGGCGGAGATCATGGCGGCGGCGTTCGCGGGGGCCGGGCGCTCGGCCGGGCGGAACACTTCGTCGCCGCGATGGATGACCTGGCGCGACAGCGCGCAGGTGCCGGTGCGCTGCGCGAAGCGGCGGCGCCAGCGCTGTTCGCCGTAGTGACAGCGGCCGGGTTCGACCCAGCGGACGACGAGCAGCGTATCGGAACGTTCGAGGATTTCGACGTGGACGTCGGCGGGATCGAGCGCAGGCAGGGATTTGGAGGCCTTCATTTTGCCGTTTCCTAAAGCCCGTGCGGGTTCGGCCATGGCAGTGGGGTGTCACTACCCAAGGGGGAATCCGTAGGGGTTTCCATGAGTGGTGCGCTAAATGTAAGCGTCTGTGACCGGAAAAAACATCCTGTCTGGCTCAAATTACCTTTTGCCGATTTAGAAACAATCCACGCTTATTTTCTTGAAAAACCAAGGACAAAAAGCCCCGGACGGGGACGTCCGGGGCGGAAAATCGGCCCGCGCGCCGTGTCTGCTCGCCCAGTCACGGGATACATCGCCGGAGGACGGAGGGTGCCCGCAGGGATCCTGCGCGGGCGGGGAGGCGATGTACCGGAAGCGCGGTCCGGCAACGCCATGATGGCGTGCGCCACCCGTTGACACCCTGACGCGAACATGACTTTTTTGTCAGGTTGCGCCGCTCGCCGTGCCGAACGGCGCCGAAGAATCGGCGCAAAGGCCCGCCCGTATTGGCTTTGCGCGGATCGCCCAAGCGAGGCCTCGACGCGCCTCTCACGCCGAATCCTTATCCGCCGGACGGGTTCGCCAGCCCCGGGTAAATACTGAATTCCGATTTCGTGACAAACGCGGGATCCGTTCCTATGATTGGTTGGACCTTTAGTCCTTTGTGCCAATCGGCCGACTGGCGGCCGGCTTTTTCGGAGAGTGCTCATGAGATTGCAGGGCAAACGCGCGCTGGTGACGGCGGCCGGGCAGGGCATCGGCCGTGCGACCGCGCTGCGGTTCGCGCGCGAGGGCGCCGACGTGCTGGCGACCGACATCAACGAAGCCGCGCTGGTGCGGCTCGAAGCCGACGCCGAGCGCGCGGGCGGACGGCTGGTCACGCGGCGGCTCGACGTCACCGACGCGAACGAGGTGGCCGCGCTCGCCGCGAGCGAACGCGCATTCGACGTGCTGTTCAACTGCGCGGGCTACGTGCACCACGGCTCGATCCTCGACTGCGACGACGACGCGTGGGCGTTCTCGCTGAACCTGAACGTCACGTCGATGTACCGGCTGATCCGCGCGCTGCTGCCCGCGATGCTCGAAGCCGGCGGCGCGTCGATCGTCAACATGGCGTCGGCCGCGTCGAGCGTGAAGGGCGTGCCGAACCGCTTCGTGTACGGCACCACCAAGGCGGCCGTGATCGGGCTGACCAAGGCGGTGGCCGCCGATTTCGTCGAGCGGGGCATCCGCTGCAACGCGATCTGCCCGGGCACGATCGAATCGCCGTCGCTCGAGCAGCGGATCGCCGACCAGGCGCGCACGCGCCACGTGTCGACCGACGAGGTGCGCCAGGCGTTCGTCGCGCGCCAGCCGATCGGCCGCATCGGCACCGCGGACGAAGTGGCCGCGCTCGCGCTGTACCTGGCGTCCGACGAAGCGTCGTTTACCACCGGCACGATTCACCTGATCGACGGCGGCTGGTCAAACTGACCGTATCAAACTGACCGCCCCTTTCCATTCACTTTCCGTTTCCGTTCGGACGACGATATGAAACTGCTGAGATTTGGCGACAAACACCATGAAAAACCGGGCCTGCTGGATGCGCAGGGCCACATTCGCGATCTGTCCGGCGTGATCGACGACATCGCCGGCGACGCGCTGACGCCCGCGTCGCTCGCGCGGCTGCGCGACATCCCGCCGTCGTCGCTGCCGCTCGTCGAAGGCACGCCGCGGCTCGGCGCGTGCGTCGGCCGCGTCGGCAAGTTCATCTGCATCGGGCTCAACTACTCGGATCACGCGGCCGAATCGGGGATGGAGGTGCCGAAGGAGCCCGTCGTGTTCGGCAAGTGGACGAGCGCGATCTCCGGCCCGAACGACGACGTCGAAATCCCGCGCGGCTCCGAGAAGACCGACTGGGAAGTCGAGCTCGGCGTGGTGATCGGCCAGGGCGGCCGCTATATCGACGAAGCCGATGCGCTGTCGCACGTCGCCGGTTACTGCGTCGTGAACGACGTGTCGGAGCGCGAATACCAGCTCGAACGCGGCGGCACGTGGGACAAGGGCAAGGGCAACGACACGTTCGGCCCGCTCGGGCCCTGGCTCGTGACGGCCGACGAAGTGCCCGATCCGCACGCGCTGCGGCTGTGGCTGGACGTGGACGGCCACCGCTACCAGAACGGCTCGACCGCGACGATGGTGTTCCGCGTGCCGCACCTGATCAGCTACCTGAGCCGCTTCATGAGCTTGCAGCCGGGCGACGTGATCTCGACCGGCACGCCGCCGGGCGTCGGCCTCGGGCAGAAGCCGCCCGTCTACCTGCGCGCCGGACAAGTGATCACGCTCGGCATCGACGGGCTCGGCGAGCAACGCCAGCGCACCGTGCAGGCCTGATTCCCTTTAACGGACGGTTCGTCATGCCTATCATTCGATCGATGCGCGTCCTCGACGTGCGCTTTCCGACCTCGCGCCAGCTCGACGGCTCCGACGCGATGAATCCGGACCCCGATTATTCGGCGGCCTACGTCGTGCTCGAAACCGACCACGACGGGCTCGAAGGTCACGGGCTCACGTTCACCATCGGGCGCGGCAACGAAATCTGCTGTGCGGCGATCGACGCGATGCGTCACCTCGTCGTCGGCCTGGACCTCGACTGGATCCGCGAGGACATGGGCCGTTTCTGGCGGCACGTCACGTCGGACAGCCAGTTGCGCTGGATCGGCCCCGACAAGGGCGCGATCCACCTGGCGACGGGCGCCGTCGTCAATGCGGTGTGGGATTTGTGGGCGAAGGCCGTCGGCAAGCCGCTGTGGCGGCTCGTCGCCGACATGAGTCCGGAGGAGCTGGTGCGGGCGATCGACTTCCGCTACCTGACCGACTGCCTGAGCCCGGACGAAGCGCTCGAGCTGCTGCGCCGGCAGGCGCCCGGCAAGGCCGCGCGGATCGCCGCGCTCGAGCGCGACGGCTACCCGTGCTACACGACGTCGGCCGGCTGGCTCGGCTACAGCGACGACAAGCTGCGCCGGCTGTGCCGCGAGGCGGTGGAAGAAGGCTTCGACCACGTGAAGCTGAAAGTCGGCGGGAACCTCGAGGACGACATCCGCCGCGTGACGATCGCGCGCGAGGTGATCGGCCCCGACCGCAAGCTGATGATCGACGCGAACCAGGTGTGGGAAGTCGACGAGGCGATCGACTGGGTGCGCGAGCTCGCGTTCGCGCGGCCGTGGTTCATCGAGGAGCCGACGAGCCCCGACGACGTCGAAGGGCATCGCAAGATCCGCAAGGCGATCGCGCCGGTGCAGGTCGCGACCGGCGAGATGTGCCAGAACCGCGTGCTGTTCAAGCAGTTCATCGCGCGCGGCGCGATCGACGTCGTGCAGATCGACGCGTGCCGGCTCGGCGGCGTGAACGAGATTCTCGCGGTGATGCTGATGGCCGCGAAGTACGGGCTGCCGGTGTGTCCGCATGCGGGCGGCGTCGGGCTGTGCGAGTACGTGCAGCACCTGTCGATGATCGATTACGTGTGCATTTCCGGCACGAAGGAAGGGCGCGTGACCGAGTACGTCGACCACCTGCACGAGCATTTCGTCGAACCGTGCGTGGTGCGCGGCGCGGCGTACATGCCGCCGACGGCGCCCGGTTTCTCGATCGAGATGAAGCCCGAATCGCTGGAGCAATACCGGTTCCGCGGCTGACGCGGGGCGACGCGCGACGGCGCGCCGCGCGCGTCGTGCGCGGCGACAACATGAACGACGGAGACGCGAAGTGGATTTGAATCTGCAAGACAAGGTCGTGATCGTGACCGGCGGCGCGTCGGGTATCGGCGCCGCGATCTCGACGCGGCTGGCCGGCGAGGGCGCGATACCGGTGGTGTTCGCGCGCCACGCGCCCGACGACGCATTCTGGCGCGAACTCGCGCGCAAGCAGCCGCGCGCGGCGTGCATGAGCGTCGAACTGCAGGACGACGCGCAGTGCCGCGACGCCGTCGCGCAGACCGTCGCGCGCTTCGGCCGCCTCGACGGCCTCGTCAACAACGCGGGCGTCAACGACAGCATCGGGCTCGACGCCGGACGCGATGCGTTCGTCGCGTCGCTCGAACGCAACCTGATCCATTACTACGTGATGGCGCACTACTGCGTGCCGCACCTGAAGGCGGCGCGCGGCGCGATCGTCAATATTTCGTCGAAGACGGCCGTGACCGGGCAGGGCAACACGAGCGGCTATTGCGCGTCGAAGGGCGCGCAGCTCGCGCTGACACGTGAATGGGCGGTCGCGTTGCGCGACGACGGCGTGCGCGTGAACGCGGTGATTCCCGCCGAGGTGATGACGCCGCTCTACCAGAACTGGATCGCCGGTTTCGACGATCCGGAGGCGAAAGTCGCGGAAATTGCCGGCAAGGTGCCGCTCGGCCGGCGCTTCACGACGGCCGACGAGATCGCCGATACGGCCGTGTTCCTGCTGTCGGATCGCGCATCGCACACGACGGGCCAGTGGCTGTTCGTCGATGGCGGCTACACGCATCTCGATCGTGCGATCAGTTGAGGGCCGCGTTCCATGCAACCCGACCCGACCCCGAACACCCCGCCGCCGCTGATCGCGCTGACCGGCATCGGCAAGCGCTTTCCGGGCGTGCAGGCGCTCGACGATTGCCGTTTCGACCTGCATGCGGGTGAAGTGCATGCGCTGATGGGCGAGAACGGCGCCGGCAAGTCGACGCTGATGAAGATACTCGCGGGCGTCTACCAGCGCGACGCGGGCGAGATCCGGATGGACGGCCGCCCGGTGGAGATCGCCGACCCGCGTGCCGCGCAGGCGCTCGGCATCGGCATCATCCATCAGGAACTGAACCTGATGAATCACCTGAGCGTCGCACAGAACATCTTCATCGGCCGCGAGCCGCGCGGCCGCTTCGGCGTGTTCGTCGACGAAGACAGGCTGAACCGGGACGCTGCCGCGATCTTCCAGCGGATGCGGCTCGATCTCGATCCGCGCACGCCGGTCGGCCGGCTGACGGTCGCGAAGCAGCAGATGGTCGAGATCGCGAAGGCGCTGTCGTTCGACTCGCGCGTGCTGATCATGGACGAGCCGACCGCCGCGCTGAACAACGCGGAGATCGCCGAGCTGTTCCGCATCATCCGCGACCTGCGCGCGAACGGCGTCGGCATCATCTACATCTCGCACAAGATGGACGAGCTGCGCCAGATCGCCGATCGCGTGACCGTGATGCGCGACGGCAAGTACGTCGCGACCGTGCCGATGGCGGACACGTCGATGGACACGATCATCTCGATGATGGTCGGCCGCCAGCTCGATGCGCAAACCCGCACGCCGCCCGATACGTCCGCGAACGAGATCGCGCTCGAAGTGCGCGGGCTGTCGCGCGGCCGCGCGATCCGCGACGTCGGCTTCACGCTGCGGCGCGGCGAGATCCTCGGCTTCGCCGGGCTGATGGGCGCGGGCCGCACCGAGGTCGCGCGCGCGGTGTTCGGCGCGGATCCGGTCGATGCGGGCGAGATCCGCGTGCACGGCAGGGCCGTGACGATCCGCACGCCGGCCGACGCCGTGAAGTTCGGCATTGGCTACCTGTCCGAGGATCGCAAGCACTTCGGGCTCGCGGTCGGGATGGACGTGCAGAACAACATCGCGCTGTCGAGCATGCGCCGCTTCGTGCGCCGCGGCATGTTCCTCGATGCGCGCGGGATGCGCGAGGCCGCGCAGTCGTATGTGCGCCAGCTCGCGATCCGCACGCCGTCGGTCGCGCAGCCCGCGCGGCTCTTGTCGGGCGGCAACCAGCAGAAGATCGTGATCGCGAAGTGGCTGCTGCGCGACTGCGACATCCTGTTCTTCGACGAACCGACGCGCGGCATCGACGTCGGCGCGAAAAGCGAGATCTACAAGCTGCTCGACGCGCTGGCCGCCGACGGCAAGGCGATCGTGATGATCTCGTCGGAGCTGCCCGAGGTGCTGCGCATGAGCCACCGGATCCTCGTGATGTGCGAAGGCCGCGTGACCGGCGAATTGCGCGCGGCCGACGCCACGCAGGAAAAGATCATGCAGCTCGCGACGCAGCGCGAGTCGACCGTATTGTCCTGAATCAGACGCTCAGACGCCTACCCGATCATGTCCAACGATACGCATCCCGTTCCGTCCCTGGCCACCGGCGACACGCCGGCCGCTGCAGCGAGCCTGAAATCGCGCTTCTTCAACCCGGCCGCGCGGCAGAAGCTGCTCGCGTTCGCGAGCCTCGTGCTGCTGATCGTGTTCTTCAGCTTCGCGTCGTCGAACTTCCTCGAAGTCGACAACCTCGTGTCGATCCTGCAAGCCACCGCCGTGAACGGCGTGCTGGCCGTCGCCTGTACGTACGTGATCATCACGTCCGGCATCGACCTGTCGGTCGGCACGCTGATGACGTTCTGCGCGGTGATGGCCGGCGTCGTGCTGACGAAATGGGGCATGCCGCTGCCGCTCGGGATTCTGGCGGCGCTGGGCTTCGGCGCGCTGTCGGGCTGCGTGTCGGGCATCGTGATCGCGAAGATGAAGGTGCCGCCGTTCATCGCGACGCTCGGCATGATGATGTTGCTCAAGGGGTTGTCGCTCGTGATCTCCGGCACGCGGCCGATCTACTTCAACGACACGCCGGGCTTCACGTCGATCGCGCAGGATTCGCTGATCGGCAACCTGATTCCCGCGCTGCCGATCCCGAACGCGGTGCTGATCCTGTTCCTCGTCGCGATCGGCGCGTCGATCGTGCTGAACCGCACCATCTTCGGCCGCTACACGTTCGCGCTCGGCAGCAACGAGGAGGCGCTCAGGCTGTCCGGCGTGAACGTCGACGCGTGGAAGATCGCCGTCTACACGTTCAGCGGCGCGGTGTGCGGGATCGCCGGCCTGCTGATCGCGTCGCGGCTGAACTCCGCGCAGCCGGCGCTCGGGCAGGGCTACGAGCTCGATGCGATCGCGGCCGTCGTGATCGGCGGCACGTCGCTGTCGGGCGGCGCGGGCAGCATCGTCGGCACCATCATCGGCGCGTTCATCATGAGCGTGCTGACCAACGGCCTGCGCATCATGTCGGTCGCGCAGGAATGGCAGACGGTCGTGACGGGCGTGATCATCATCCTCGCCGTCTACGTGGACATCCTGCGCCGGCGGCGCCGCTGACGCAGGTACGGGCGCAAGCACGAACGGGCTTCACCGCCGGCCGGGCCGGCATTTCAGTCGATACCAACCAAGGAGACGCGAAGTGATCAGGAGCAAGGTGTTGAACGCGATCGTCGGGCTGACGTTCGCCGTCGGCGTCACGGCCGGCGCGCAGGCGCAGGAAACCTACATCCCGCTGATCTCGAAAGGCTTCCAGCATCAGTTCTGGCAGGCCGTGAAATCGGGCGCGATGCAGGCGGCGAAGGACTACAAGGTGAAGGTGACGTTCGAAGGGCCGGAAACCGAGGCGATGGTCGACAAGCAGATCGACATGCTGTCGGCCGCGATCGCGAAGAAACCGGCCGCGCTCGGCTTCGCGGCGCTCGACAGCAAGGCCGCGCTGCCGCTCCTGAAGAAGGCGCAGGCCGAGAAGATTCCGGTGATCGCGTTCGACTCGGGCGTGGACAGCGACATTCCGGTGACGACGGCCGCGACCAACAACAAGGCGGCCGCCGCGCTCGCCGCCGACAAGCTCGCCGCGCTGATCGGCGACGAAGGCGAGGTGGCCGTGGTCGCGCACGACCAGACGAGCCGCACCGGCATCGACCGCCGCGACGGCTTCCTCGAACGGATGAAGTCCGCGCATCCGAAGGTACAGGTCGTGACCGTGCAGTACGGCGAGGGCGACCAGCTTAAGTCGACCGAGGTGACGAAGTCGATCCTGCAGGCGTATCCGAAGCTCAAGGGCCTGTTCGGCACCAACGAAGGCTCGGCGATCGGCGTGGTCAACGGCGTGCGCGAGATGAAGCGCAAGGTCGTGATCATCGGCTACGATTCCGGCAAGCAGCAGAAGGACGCGATCCGCAGCGGGCTGATGGCCGGCGCGATCACGCAGAACCCGATCGGGATCGGCTACAAGACCGTCGAGGCGGCCGTGAAGGCGATCAAGGGCGAGAAGCTGCCGAAGGTCATCGATACCGGGTTCTACTGGTACGACAAGACCAATATCGACGATCCGAAGATCACGGCGGTGTTGTACGACTGAACGTGGCGAATGGTGGCGACGATGCGGGCCGTCGCCGCCGCGGCGATTGAACACGAGGGCATCATGGGCGCAGTGCGTATCGATTCGCATCAGCACTTCTGGCGTTATCGCGCGGCCGACTATCCGTGGATCGGCCCCGGCATGGGCGTGCTCGCGCGCGACTACCTGCCCGACGCGCTGTGGCCGCAGATGCATGCGCAGGCGCTCGGCGCGTCGATCGCGGTGCAGGCGCGCGCCGGGCGCGACGAGACGGCATTCCTGCTCGACCTCGCGCGCGACGACGCACGCATCGCGGCGGTGGTCGGCTGGGAGGATCTCGGCGCGCCGGCGCTGGCCGACCGTGTCGCCGAGTGGCGCAGCCCGAAGCTGCGCGGCTTTCGTCACCAGGTGCAGGACGAAGCCGACGTCGGCGCGTTCGTCGCCGATCCCGGCTTCAATCGCGGTGTCGCGTGGCTGCAGGCGAACGGTTACGTGTACGACGTGCTCGTGTTCGAGCGCCAGTTGCCGGACGTGCGTGCGTTCTGCGCGCGGCACGACGCGCACTGGCTCGTGCTCGATCATTGCGGCAAGCCGGCGCTCGCCGCGTTCGAGCGCGACGACACGGCATTTCCGCGCTGGCGTGCGGCGCTGCGCGAGCTGGGCGCGCTGCCGCACGTCGTGTGCAAGCTGTCGGGGCTCGTGACCGAGGCCGACTGGCGGCGCGGTCTGCGCGGACAGGATATCCGGCATGTCGAACAGTGCCTCGACGCGGCGCTCGACGCGTTCGGCCCGCAGCGGCTGATGTTCGGCTCGGACTGGCCCGTGTGCCTGCTCGCGGCGTCGTATGACGAAGTGGCGTCGCTCGTCGAGCGGTGGGCCGAATCGCGGCTGTCGGCGGCCGAGCGCGACGCGTTGTGGGGCGGCACGGCCGCGCGTTGCTACGCGGTGCCGGGCGACATGAAGCGCGGCATATAAAATAGGCGCGAGCGGTCTGCCGATTCGTCAGACCGTCCGGAACGAAACCGATTACCAGCGTCAACGTATGTCCATCCAGCCGATTCAGAACCGCCGCCTCTACCAGCAGATCGCCGACAAGCTCAGCGCGATGATCGAGTCCGGCGATTTCCCGCCGGGCAGCTATCTGCCGCCCGAGCGCGAACTGGCCGAACGCTTCGGCGTGTCGCGCACGTCGGTGCGCGAGGCACTGATCGCGCTCGAAGTGAACGGGCTCGTCAGCGTGCGCGTCGGCGACGGCGTGAAGGTGCGCCACCCGGAAGCGGCTGCCGTGCCCGAACCCGCGCCGGCGCCCGACGCGAAGGTCGCGCCGTTCTCGATCGTCGAGATCGATCCCGAACTCGGCATCGCGCTCGACCTCGATACCGAAATCCCGCCGTTCGCGCTGCTGCAGGCGCGCCGGCTGATCGAGCCGGAAGCCGCGTCGCTGGCCGCGAAGCATGGCTCGGACGCGCAGATCGAAGGGATTCACGAAGCGTTCCTGCGCAACCAGGACGACAACCGCAGCGGCTCGCTCACGCACCCGGGCGACCGGCTGTTCCACATCCGCATCGCGGAAGCGAGCGACAACCCCGCGTATGCGCTGATGATCAAGCAGTTGCTCGCGCACAAGTACGATCTGATGTTCCAGCGGCTGCAGTCGCTGTACATGCCGAACGACATGCCGCACCGGTCCGAGCTCGAGCATCGCGCGATCCTCGACGCGATCCGCGCGCGCGACCCGGACGCCGCGCGCCGCGCGATGGCCGAGCATCTCGACGAAGTGATCCGCATCTTCGGCCGCGCGCTCGACTGAGCGCACGAATCGATTTCCTGCATGTCGGGAAGCGGCGCACGCGACGCGGACCCTTCCGGGTGTCGATGCGGCGTCCGCACCGTGCGAGCGCACCGGCCGTCGGGACAGAACGAACGCTGCGCTGCGAGCGACGCGCGCCGGTCGACCGGCACGCCGCTCGCGCGCCGAATGGAGTGTGACGAATGCGCGTGAACGATTGCCACAATTTCCACGACTTCCGCGAACTCGCCAGGCGGCGGTTGCCGGGACCGATCTTCAACTACATCGACGGTGCGGCCGACGATGAAGCCACGTATCGACGCAACACGCGTGCGTTCGAACGCTGCGATCTGGTGCCGAACGTGTTGCGCGGCGTGCGTGATGTCGACCTGTCGGTGACGGTCATGGGGCAGAAGCTCGGCATGCCGGTCTATTGTTCGCCGACGGCGCTGCAACGCCTGTTTCATCATGACGGCGAGCGCGCGGTCGCCGCCGCGGCCGCGAAATTCGACACGATGTTCGGCGTGTCGTCGCTCGGCACCGTGAGCCTGGAAGAAGCGCGTGCGATCAGCCAGGGCCCGCAGGTCTACCAGTTCTACTTTCACAAGGATCGCGGCCTCAATCGCGAGATGATGAACCGCTCGAGGGACGCCGGCGTGAACGTGATGATGCTGACGGTGGACAGCATTACCGGCGGCAATCGCGAGCGCGACAAGCGCACCGGTTTTTCGATTCCATTCCGGCTGACTCTCGCGGGGCTGACCGAGTTCGCGTTGAAGCCGGCCTGGGCCATCAACTATCTGACCCACGAGCGGTTCCGTTTGCCGCAACTCGACCGGCATGTCGACATGGGCGGCGGCGCGATGTCGATCAGCCGCTACTTCACGGACATGCTGGATCCGTCGATGTCATGGGACGACGTCGCCGCGATGGTGCGGGAGTGGAACGGGCAGTTTTGCCTGAAAGGCGTGATGTCGGTCGACGATGCCCGCCGGGCGGTGGACATCGGCTGTACCGGCATCGTGTTGTCGAACCACGGCGGACGGCAGCTGGACGGTTCGCGCGCGGCGTTCGATCAGCTTGCCGAGATCGTCGACGCGGTGGGCGACCGGATCGACGTGATGATGGATGGCGGCGTGCAGCGCGGTTCGCACGTACTGAAGGCGCTGGCGTTGGGGGCGAAGGCCGTCGGGCTGGGACGCTATTACCTGTTCCCGCTCGCCGCCGCCGGGCAGCCCGGCGTCGAGCGCGCGTTGCAACTGATGCGGGCGGAGATCGAACGGGACATGCGGCTGATGGGCTGCGCGTCCGTTGCGCAGCTCGGGCGAGATCAGCTGCGCTTTCGCTGACGACGCCGGATTCGACGCCATTCGGGGCGGCGCGTCGGGGGATCGCCTGCTCAGAAGCGATCCGCGCGATACGGCGCCGGATCGGTGAACGGCGCCTCGCCGGTCATCATCTCGGCGAGCAGGCGGCCGGTGACGGGGCCGAGCGTCAGGCCGTGATGGTTGTGGCCGAACGCGAACCACAGCCCGCGATGCGCGGGCGCGGGGCCGATCACCGGGCGCATGTCGGGCGTGCACGGCCGGAAGCCGAGCCACGGATGCGGGTCGAGCCGCTCGCCGAACCCGAACACCGGCCGCGCGACGCGTTCCGCGCGTTCGAGCTGCACGCCCGTTGGCGGAAGCCCGCGCCGCGCAATCTCGACGCCGGTCGTCAGCCGCAACCCGCGCCGCATCGGCGCGATCACATAACCGTATTCGCGATCGACGATCGGCGCCGACGGCACGCCGCGCGCGGACGGCGCGTAGTGCATGTGATAGCCGCGCTTCTCGCGCAGCGGAATCTTGTAGCCGAACTTGCCGAACACCGTGTCGGACCACGGGCCGAGCGCGACGACGACGGCCGGCGCGGCCGCCGGGCCGTCGTCGGTCTTCACCTGCCAGCCGGGTGACAGCGCGTCGAGGCTCGCGGCGTCGCCCGTCAGCAGCGTGCCGCCGCCCTGCGCGAACAGCTGCGCATACGCTTTGACGAGCGCGGACGGATCGACGACGCTTTTCGGGTCGAGCCAGTGCAGCGCGCCGCAGAAGCCCGCCGCGAGGCTCGGTTCATGCGCGAGCAGCGCGGCCGCGTCGAGCGGCGTGATGCCGAGCCCGTGGCGGCGCGCGGTGAGGCCGGCCTCGGCCACGCCGCGTTCGAATGCGGCCGGCGTGCGGAACGCTTCCAGCCAGCCGTTCGCGCGAATCAGTTCGCCGGCGCCGGCCCGGGCGATCAGCGCGTCGTGTTCGACGATGCAGCGTTCGATCAGCGGCAGCATGTCGCGCGAGGCCGCCGCGTGACGCAGCGGCGCCGATTCCCACCAGAACCGCGCGAGCCACGGCGCGAACGCGGGCAGCGACGCGCTGTGCCAGTAGAGGTCGGTCGAGCGATTCAGCGCATAGCGCATCAGCGTGAACGGACTGCGCGGGAACGGGTACGGTTCGACCGACGAGCGCTCGATCAGCCCGGCATTGCCGAAGCTCGTGCCTTCGCCGGGTGCGCCGCGATCGACGAGCGCAACCTTGCGCCCGCGATCCTGCAGGTGCAGCGCGGCGGAGACGCCGACGATGCCGGCGCCGAGAACGATGACGTCGAAATCCATCGATGACGGGAGAGAGGTTGATATAGGTTGCGAGCCGACATCGTGGTCGGAGCGAATACCGCGAGCTGCCGCCGTGCGGCTTGTTATTAGGATACTCGCGATGTCATTCGATTCGCAAAATCACTGGGGGTCTGCTGGGCTGCACTTCACGATTTGCGACAATCTGAATTTTGCTCGGACGCAAAGTCCAAGGTCAGAGGCCGTCCGACGGCATTGGACGACTGCGCCCCATTCATGTAACTCCATGATTTAGAATGGAATCGTGAACGGGCCTATGGCGGCGCTCCGGATTGCCGCTGGCCCCTGCGTTTCGCCGACGTTGAGCGCATCGGCCGTGGGCGGGACACCCATCTATCATGCTGGTGGTTGGGGCCTCTTGAGTCGATAGAGATACAAGGATGAAACGGGAACCGGTTGAAGGCGTGCAGCCTGAGGTGTTGCGTTGGGCGAGGGAAACGGTCGGACTGTCGATCGACGAGGTCGCGACCATGCTTCGCGCAGCGCCGAGCGAAGTGGCTGATTGGGAAACGGGCGCCGGGGCGCCGACATACGCTCAACTCGAGAAGCTCGCGTATCAGGTATTCAAGAGACCGCTTGCAGTTTTTTTTCTTCCGGCGCCGCCCGAGGAAAAGGTTCCGCAGCGGGAGTTTCGCACGCTTCCGGAAACGGACATGCGCTCGCTTGCTCGCGACACCTATCTGCAGATCCGGCAAGCGCATGCATTCCAGCTATCGCTCAAAGAGGTGTTTAACGGACGTAATCCTGCGGATAAGTTGATCTGGAAATCCCTGGCGCTTTCGTTGTCGGAGCCTGTATCGGCGCAAGCTGACAAGGTTCGTCGCTTGCTGGGTATCACGCTCGATGAGCAGACCTCGTGGCGTAACGATGATCTCGCGCTCAAACAGTGGCGGAAGGCTATCGAAGACGCTGGTGTCTTTGTCTTCAAGTCGTCGTTCAAGCAGCGCGAGATTTCGGGATTTTGCCTGATGGACGAGGCATTCCCGATCATTTATCTCAACAACAGTACGACGAAGACGCGTCAGATATTCAGTCTTTTGCACGAACTGGCGCATTTGCTCCTGAGCATGAATGGGTTGAGCAAGCTCGATTCCGGCTATATTGATGCGCTTCCGAAAGCGGAGCGGGAAATTGAGCGATTCTGCAACGCCATAGCAGCGGAAGTACTGATTCCACCATCGGCTTTCGACCGCCTCGTGGCAGGACATCCCTCCGACGTTGAATCCGCGCCCGACGAGATGTTCGCCGAACTGGCCAGCTATTTTGGTGTGAGTCGTGAGGCGGTGCTGCGGCGATTGCTGGACCAGGGACGAGTGAGTCAGGCGTTCTACAAACGTAAGGCAACGATCTGGTCAGCGCAGCAGAGAGAGGCGAAGGGAGGAAGCTACTATGCGAATCAAGGCGCATATCTGAGTGACCGCTTTGCTCGGGAGGTCGTCGGACGCCACTATCGGCATCAAATCACGCTTGAGCAGGCCGCGGACTTTCTCGGCATCAAACCCAAAAGCTTTGCCGGATTCGAAGAGCATGTTCTTCATGGGGCCGGTGCATGATTTATGTGTTTGACACCAGTTCCATTCGATCGTTGCAACATTTCTATCCGCGTGTGTTCCGAAGTATCTGGCAGGGCATCGAAAAGCTCGTGGGTCAGAGGCGATTGATTTCGACTAGAGAAGTGTTGAACGAGATCGAGCGACAGGCTGTCAGTGCAGATGTATTGACGTGGGTGAAAGGCAACCGATCACTGTTCACGACGCCGAGCGCGGACGAATTGCGGTTTGTCGCTTCGATTTTGCAGATCAAACATTTTCAGGCACTTATCGGTCAACAGCAGCGACTCAAAGGGACGCCAGTCGCTGATCCGTTCGTTATAGCGTGCGCCAAGGTCTGTCTGGGGACGGTTGTGACGGAAGAGGGATGGTTGCATGCGGGCGACGGACTTGTGCCTAAACCGCATGCAGCGAAGATACCCAATGTATGCGCGCATTTCGAAATCCCATGCATTGATCTCGAAGAATTCATGCATCAGCAGGATTGGCAGTTCTGACCGACAAGCATCAACTCATCGAGAACAGCTTTCCCCACCGCGCCAGCACGCCCGTATCGACGCCGGCCATCCGCAACGCCTTCCACACGACCGTCGACACCGTGTCGTAAGCCGCGATGCCCGTCGCCTGTTCGAACGGCCCGGCCAGATGCGCGGCATGCAGGTTCGTGCAGAACGTCGCCACCGCATCCGGCCGCGCCTGTGCCGTCTTGCGCATCAACGCCGCGAGCTGCGTATCGGGCACGTCCGCGAAGCTGGCGTTGTCGCGCAGCCCGAGATGCCGTTCGGCCACGCAGTCGATGCCGAGCTGCGCATACTGACGCACGATCCGTTGCTGCACGTCGTCGAGATATGGCGTGACGAGGCCGAGCCGCCGCACGCCGGTGCGCTCGAGCAACTCGTTCAGCGCGAGCACCGACGTCGTCGCCGGGATGCCGGTCGCTTTTTCGATGCCGCGGCACAGCGCGGCATCGCGTTCGAAGCCGAGCCAGCCGGCCGACGTGCCGCTCCAGCCGATCACGTCGACGCGCGCGTCGGCGAGCTGCCGCGCCGCGACGAGGATGTGCGCCGCGTCGAACTGGTCGAGCGCGGCCGCGCTGAGCGCGATCTCGGTCACGGTGAAGCGCGCGAAATGCACGCTGACGTGTGGCAGGCCGGCGACGATCGCGCTCGTCAGCGGCTCGAGCGCGGTGTTCGACGACGGCGTCAGGATGCCGATGCGGATGCGCGGATTCATCGGATGGCCTCCGCTCAGTCGAGCAACTGCCGCACCGCGGCGACGGCCGCACGGCGCAACGCGGCAAGGTCGAGCCCCGGGATCTCGCCGTTGTCCACCACGATCCGACCGTTCACGATGTTGTACTTCACCGGCGCGGGCTCGCCGGCCGCCACCGGCGCGATCGCATGGTCGTGGAAACCGTTGAAGCGCGGTCCGCTCACGTCGTACAGCACGAGATCGGCGGCTTGTCCGACCCCGAGCGTGCCGACCGCATCCAGCCCGAGCACGCGGGCGCCGCCTTGCGTGCCCCAATGCAGCACGTCCTCGATCGTGGTGGCCGACGCGCCGTGCGCCGCGCGATGCACGAGCCACGCGAAATTCGCCTCGTGCGTCATGCTGCCCGATTCGTTCGACGCGACGCCGTCGACGCCCAGCGACACCGGCACGCCGGTCGCCGCCATGCGCGGCGCGGGCGCGATGCCGCTGCCGAGCCGTGCATTGCTGACGGGGCAGTGCGAGCAGCCGGTGCCGGTGTCCGCGAGCATCGCGATCTCGCTCGCCTCGAGATGAACGAGGTGCGCGAACCACACGTCCGGGCCGAGCCATTCGCGCTCGGCGACGAATTCGACGGGCAGCTTGCCGTAGCGCTCGCGGCAGAAATCGACGTAGCGGGTCGTCTCGGACAGGTGCGAATGCAGCCGCAGACCCATGCCGCGCGCCGCCCGCGCGACTTCCGGCAGCAGGTCCGGCGGCAGCGAGAAGGTCGGCGTCGTCGGCGCGACGACCACGCGGCGCATCGATGCCGCGCCCGCGTCGTGATAGCGCGCCTTCAGCCGTTCGATATCCGCGAGCATCTGATCGAGCGTCTCGGGCTGCAGCGCGGTGCCGGCGAACCCCGGATGATCGCCGGCCGCCTGCAATGCGCCGCCGCGGCACAGCACGAAGCGCATGCCGAAGGCGGCGGCTTCGTCGAACAGCAGGTCGCCGGTCTCGGTCGTGCCGCCCGCGTGGTACAGGTAATGATGATCGGCGCAGGTCGTCACGCCGGACAGCAGCAGTTCCGCGAAGCCGAGCCGCGCGGCGATGCGCGCGAGCTCCGGCGTGAAGCGGGCGACGCGCGGATACGGGACGGCGGCAAGCCATGCCTGCAGGTCGGCGTTGATGCCGGCCGGCACGCCTTTCAGCAGGTTCTGGAACAGATGATGGTGCGTGTTGATCCAGCCCGGATAGACGACGCAATGGCTCGCATCGATCACGCGCTCGCCGGGTAGCGGCGCGAGATCGGGTGCGATCGTCTCGATCCGGCCGTCGCGGATGCGCAGGTCGGGCCGGCCGAGCCGCGCGGCGTCGCCGGGGTGGCCGCTCATGACCGCGAGCGGGTGGCGGATCAGCAGCGAAGAACAAGGAACGCTCATGGTCGGGTCTCCTCGGATTCGGATAGTCGGGTCACGGGTTGTCGTGCGCCGCGCGCCGCCGTGAGGCCGCGCGTGGCATGAAGCCGGTCAGTCGCACTCGCGCGCCATCGGGCTGCGGGGCGCGGCATCGGCACGGGCATGCGTTTCAACGGGGGCGGCCGCCGGCACGCCGTTGAGCAACGCATTGAGCAGCACCGACACGAGGCAGGCGATCACGACGCCGCTGTGCAGGAACGGCTGCGTCCAGTTGGGCATGTGCGCGAACACCTTCGGCGCCATCACCGGAATCAGCGCGGTCGCGATCGTGAAGCCGACGATCAGCACGTTGTAGCGGTTGTTCTCGAAATCGACCTTCGCGAGCGTCTGCACGCCGGCCGCGACGACCACGCCGAACATCGCGATACCCGCGCCGCCGAGCGCGGCCGACGGCGTCGACGCGACGATCGCGCCGATCTTCGGCACCAGCGCGACGACGCACATCAGCACGCCGCTGACCGCGACGATCCAGCGGCTGCGCACGCCGGTCAGGATCACGAGCCCGACGTTCTCCATGAACGCGATGAACGGAAACGCGGCGAACGTGCCGGCGATCGCGCTCGCGATGCCGTTCGCACGCAGCCCGCGCACGACGTCCTCCTCGCTCACCTGTTTCTCGACGATGTCGCCGATCGCGACGAACAGGCCCATCGATTCGACCATCTGCACGATCATCACGACGACCATCGTCAGCACCGGCACGATCGCGAACACGGGCGTGCCGAAATGGAACGGGTAGGGCACGGTGAACCACGGCGCGGCCGCGACGTTCGTGAAGTTGCCCATCCCGAGCGCAATCGCGAGCAGGCTGCCGGCCACCAGCCCGATCAGCACCGACAGGTTGCGCAGGAACGCGTTCGCGAAGCGGTTGGCCGCGAGGATCACGACCGCGACGACGAGCGCGACCGCGAGGAACGACAGCTCGCCGAACTGCAGCTTCGCCGCGTCGCCGCCGCCGGCCCACTGATATGCGACCGGAAACAGCTGCAGCCCGATCACGGTGACGATGCAGCCCGTCACGACCGGCGGGAACAGGCGGCGCAGCCGGCCGACCAGCGGCGCCGCGAAGGTCGTGATGATGCCCGCGCCGATCACCGCGCCGCACACGCCGGCGAACCCGACGCCCGGCGTCAGGCCGATCGCGATCACCGGGCCGACGCTGCTGAACGCGACGCCCTGCAGGATCGGCAAGCGCACGCCGAGCTTCCACACGCCGACCGTTTGCAGGATCGTCGAGATGCCGGAACAGAACAGCGCGGTGCTGATCAGCACGGTCGTATCGGCGGGCGACATCTTCAAGGCCGATGCGACGATCAGCGGCACCGCGATCGCGCCGATATACGCGACGAGCATGTGCTGCAGGCCGAGCGTCAGCATCTGGCGGCGCGGCAGGACCCGATCGACGGGATGTGAAGCAGAGTTCATGGGCGTGTCTCCTGAGGTTCGTTATCGGGCGGGCGCATGGCGCACCCGCCTGGCGTGCCCGTCAGGCCGCGACCGGCGCGGCGAGACAGGCATGGAAACGGTCGGTCAGCGCGGCGCAATCGAGATCGCGGCCGATGAAAACGATGCGCGACGAGCGCGGCTCGCAGCCCCACGCCTGCGCGGCGCGCAGTTCGATCACGCCGTGCACGCCCTGCAGCACGTAGCGCTGCGCGCGACCCTGCACGGCGAGGATGCCCTTCATCCGGAACAGGTTCGCGGTGTCGGCGCGGCGCAGCTCGCCGAGCCAGGCTTCGAGCGCGTCGAGATCGACGTCCGCGTCGACTTCGATGCCGACCGACGATACGCTTGCGTCGTGTTCGTGGTGATCGTCGTGGTCGTCGTGCGGATGATCGCCGTGTGCGTCGTGGCCGTGCGCATGCGTGTGTTCGTGTTCGTCCGCATGCGGCGCCTCGACCGCCAGCCCGTCGCTCTCGACGAGAATCTGCGCGAATTCGTTCGCGCCGATCCCGAGGATGCGATCGAGATCGACCTGCGCGTAGCTCGACGTCACGATCTCGGCGGTGCTGTTCAACTCGCGCAGCCGCGCGGTCAGCGCGCCGACGTCCGTCGCGTCGACGAGATCGACCTTGTTGATGACGATGCGGTCCGCGCAGACGATCTGGTCGACCGCCTGGTTGTCGCGGCCGTCGAGCACGAGATCGTCGAGGTGCGCGCGAATGTGCTTCGCGTCGACCATCGTGACGACCGCATCGAGCGCGACTTCCTTCGCGATCGGATCGTCGAGAAAGAAGGTTTGCGCGACCGGATACGGATCGGCGAGCCCGCTCGTCTCGACGATGATGTGATCGAGCCGGTCGGGCCGGGCGACCAGCATCCGCACGATCCGCACGAGATCCTCGCGCACCGCGCCCACGCAGCACACGCAGCCGTTCGTCATCTCGTAGATTTCCTCGGTCGATTCGAGCACGAGGCCGCCGTCGATGCCGATTTCGCCGAACTCGTTCTCGATCACCGCGATCTTGCGGCCGTGTTTCTCGCGCAGGATATGGTTCAGCAGCGTGGTCTTGCCCGCGCCGAGGAAGCCGGTCAGCACGGTGACCGGAATCTTCTGGACGTCGCTGTGGGTGGTGTGGATGTGGGTCATGACGCGTCTCCGTTGAGTCGGTTGGGCTGCGGATGGGGCCGTGATTCGCTGTCTTTCCAGCGATGGACGGTGCGGGAATCGAGGTCGAACAGGTCGAGCACGCGGCCGAGCGTGTGGTCGATCATCTGCTCGAGCGACGCGGGGCGCGCATAGAACGCCGGCACGGGCGGCGCGACGATCGCCCCCATCTCGGTCGCGGCGGCCATGTTGCGCAGGTGCGTGAGCGTGTACGGCGTTTCGCGTGCGAGCAGCACGAGCCGGCGGCGTTCCTTGAGCGCGACGTCGGCGGCGCGCGCGATCAGGCCCGCCGACAGCCCGCTCGCGATCTCCGCGAGCGTCTTCATCGAGCACGGCGCGACGATCATCCCGAGCGTGCGGAACGAGCCGCTCGCGATCGGCGCGGCGATGTCGTCGCTGCGGTACAGCACGCTCGCGCGCGCGGCGACGTCGGACAGCTTGAAATCGGTCTCGTGCGCCATCGTCAGCGCGGCGGCGCGGGACACGACCACGTGCGTCTCGATGTCGAGTTCGCGCAGCAGCGCGAGCAGCCGTATCCCGTACACGAAGCCGGACGCGCCGCTGATGCCGACCACGAGCCGCCGCGCGCTCATCGCGGCGCTCCGGCGAGTTGCGCGACGAGATGCGCGGCACGCTGCATTGCAGCGTCGCCGACCCGGGCGCGCACGCCGTCGAAGCGCGCGCCGCGGGTCGCGTCGACGCCCATTCGCGACGTCGTGCCGTCGGCCGACGACGATGGGTCGAGCGGGCTGCCGGGCAGCCCGTCGACGACGAACAGGTCGCGATGCGGCTGGAAGTGCGTCGCGATCGCCCACAGCACCTGCGCGTCGTCGGTGATGTCGATGTCGCTGTCGACCGCGACGACGTTCTTCAGGTACGGGTCCCAGCCGAGCAACGCCAGCATGATCTGGCGCGCCTCGCCGTCGCGCGACTGCTTCAGCGCGACGTAGCAGTGAAAATGCGTGCCGGAATTCGGATAGTGGATCGCGGTGACGGCCGGAAAGCGCGCCTTGAGCTTCTCGCTCATCTCGGCTTCGCGCGGCAGCCGCGCGAGTGTCAGGTGTTCCGCGTACGGGCCGCCGACGACGTCGACGAGCCATGCGTCGTCGCGCCGCATCATCGTGTCGACGCGCAGCACGTTGTTGGTCGAGCGATCCGACGAGTAGCCGGTGAATTCGCCGAACGGGCCTTCTTCGGCGTGAGCATCGGGATCGATCGTGCCCTCGAGCACGAACTCGGCGGCGGCGGGTACGCCGATGCCGTGGCGCGGCGTGCGCACGAGCTGCAACGGCGCGCCGAACAGCCCGCCCGCGATCGCGCGTTCGTCCGCGCCGAACGGCACGCGCGCGGCGGCCGCGAGCATGACGAGCGGATGTGCGCCGATCACCATCGCGACTTTCAGCGTGTCGCCGCGGGCTTTCGCGGTTTGCAGCATCCGCCACAGATGGCCGCGCGAATGCAGGCTCGTCGCCAGCGCGTTGCGCGCGTGCGGCATCGAGCGGTGATAGCTCAGGTTCGCGATGCCCGTCACCGGATCTTCGGCGACGATCACCGCGTTGGTCACGTATGGTCCGCGATCGGTTTCGAAGTGGCGGATCATCGGCAGGTGCGCGAGATCGACCGCGTCGCCTTCGACCACATGATCGAGCACGGGGCCGTGCGGCACGACGACCGGCGCGACGGGCGCGTTCGCGCGCTGCTGCCACGCGTCGAACAGCCCCTTCGCGTCGACGCCGAACAGCCGGCCGATACGCGTGCGGGACGCGAAGACGTTGGTGACGAGCGGCGTCGACAGGCCGTCGATGCGCTCGCAGACGAGCATCTCGTGCCGGCCGCGCGCGGCGAGCGACGCGACGACGGCGGTGACGTCCTGATCGGCGGACAGCGGCTGCGCGATCGTCAGCACGTCGTCCGGAAAGCGTTCGCGATAGGCGGTCGCGAAGTGATGAAAATCCTGCTGCTCGGCGAAAAGGCTCGACGCCATGATGCACTCCGTCGGATGCGGAAGGGAAAAGGCCGGACCGCGTGCACGGCGGCACGCGGTCCGGGCGCCGGCGCGTTACACGTAGGTCGCCGTCAGGCGCTTCTGTGCTTCGTCGAGATCCTTCGGCGGCCTGGTCGGCTCGATGCCGACGAGGCGGGCGATGTTGTTGCCCATGTAGTCCTCGAGGCCGTCCTCGTCGAGATCCATCCCCTGCGGCGCGGGCCCGCACAGCATTTCCAGCTCGCGCAGCCACATGCCGGGCTCGTTCGGCGGCGAATCGGTGCCGAACACGATCTTGTTGCGCGGCAGCTCGCGCGCGAATTCGACGATCCGCGACTGGTAGCACCAGCCCGATTCGCAATACACGTTCGGCGTGTCCATCGCCATCCAGAACGCTTCGAACGAGTAGTTGCCGCCCGTCTGGATGCCGAAGTGACCGATGATGAAGTTCACCATCGGAAACTCGCGGATGATCGGGTAGAACTGCGTCGGAATCGTGTACGGCCCGTCGCCCGTATGGATCAGCACGACGGTGTTGTACTTCGCGCACACCTTCATCGCGGGGCGCAGCCAGTCAAGCGCGCGGTCCGGCCGGTAGCCGTGCATGTTCGCGTGCAGCTTCACCATCTTGAAGCCGTACTCCCTGATGTGGAATTCCAGCTCCGCCGCACCGTTTTCCGGGCCCCAGCGCGGGTTGTACGTGAAGTTGCCGATGAAGCGGTCGGGGTACTTCTGCGTGAGTTCGGCGATGTACGCCATGTAGTCGCGAATGCCGTCGCGGCCGCGGCGATTGCCGTCGCGATAGCCGGTGTTGCCGGGCGGCGGCTGGATGAACCCCATGTCGATGCGGCGCGGCTTGCCGTTGATGATGTACGGGCCGTCCATCATCTTCAGTAGTCGTTCGCCGGTGAACGGTTCGCCGGTATGGCGCCACGCCTCGTCGACGAGGTTGGTGGGGTGCAGGTGCGTATCGATGATCATGCAATGCTCCGGAATCGGGAGAGAGGGGCGCGCGTCAGGCGGCGAGCAACGCTTTCGCTTCGTCGACGGTGCGCGGCGCGGGCGTCGGTTCGAGGCCGATCATGCGCGCCGTGTTGTTGCCGAGGTAATCCTCGAGCGTGTCCTCGTCGAGATTCATCCCTTGCGGCGGGTCGAAGCACAGCACTTCGAGCAGGCGCAGCCACATGCCCGGTTCGTTCGGCGGCGTGTCGGAGCCGAACAGGATCTTGTGCTTCGGCAGCACCTTCGCGAATTCGACGATGCGTGATTGCAGGCACCAGCCCGATTCGCAATACACGTTCGGCAGATCCATCGCGAGCTGGAACGGCTCGAAGCAATAGACGCCGCCCGTCTGCACACCGAAGTGCGCCATGATGAAATTGACCGTCGGGAATTCCTTGATCATCGGCACCCACTCGGTCGGGATGCTGTACGGGCCGTCGCCGGTATGCAGCTTCACGAGCACGCCGAGTTCCGCGCATTTCTTCAGCGCGGGACGCAGCCAGTCGAGCGCGCGGTCGGGCCGGTACGCATGCATGTTGGCCTGGAATTGCACCATCCTGAAGCCGAGCTTGCGCACGTAGTGATCGATTGCGTTCACGCCGTTCTCCACGCCGCAGCGTGGGTTGTAGACGAAGCAGCCGATGAAGCGGTCGGGATGCCGGTGCACCATCTCGACCGTGTACGCCATGTACGCGTCGATCGATTCGGTGCCCGACTTTTCGCCGTCGGTATACGTATAGATGGTGTTGCCTTGCGGTGGCTGGATGAACGCCTTGTCCACGCGGCGCGGCTTGCCGTTGATGAGGAACGGGCCGTTCATCGTCTCGATCAGGCGTTCGCCGGTGAACGGCGGGCCGTCGTGGCGCCACGCGAGGTCGACGAGATTCGTCGGGTAACAGCTGGTGTCGATGATCATCTACTCGATCTCCTTGAGAGGAACCGGAAAAGCCGGTTGCCGGGTCGCGGGCAGGCACGTCGATGAAGCGACCTGTCGGTCGGATTCATGCGGCCCTTTGCAAGGCGCTTTTTTTTCGCGCCTTCCCCTCGCCGGCATCGAGTGACACACTGCGGCGTGCACTGCTGCTTGAGACCGAGTGTCACAAGCCGAATGTGCTCTGTACAATATTTTTTACTGACGCTCTTGATACGTTTGCGATATGGACATGCGTGTGTTGCGTTACTTCGCGGTGCTGGCCGACGAACTGCATTTCGGGCGCGCCGCCGCGCGGCTCCATATCTCCCAGCCGCCGCTGAGCCAGCAGATCCGGCTGCTGGAAGAGCAGCTCGGCACCGCGCTGTTCGTGCGCTCGCAGCATCGCGTCGCACTCACGGAGGCAGGGAAAACACTGAAGGAACAGGTGCCGCTGATCGTCGCGCAGTTCGATCGCGCGATCGATCTGACGCGGTGCGCGGGGCGTGGCGAAGTCGGGCGCCTCGCGGTCGGCATCATCAGCTCGGCGATGGTCGCGCCGATCCCGCACGCGTTGCGCGTGTTCGCCGAACGCCATCCGCACGTGCACTGGTCGCTGCACGAGATGACGCCGGCCGCGCAGATCGATGCGCTGAAGGAGAAGCGGCTCGACGTGTGCTTCTTCCGGCTGTTCCAGGACGATCCGTCGATCCGCAGCGAGATCGTCGTGCGCGAGACGGCCGTGGCCGTGCTGCCGCCAGGCCATCCGCTCGCATCACGCGCTGCGATCGCGCTCGGCGAGCTGGCCGGCGAGCAGTTCGTGTCGTTCGGCCTGCGGCATTCGCAACTGGCGCGCTTCCTGCAGCAGAGTTGCGTCGATGCGCGCTTCACGCCGCGGATCGCGCACGAGGTCGTCGAGGTGCACACGCTGCTGTCGCTGGTGCGCGAAGGGCTGGGCGTCGCGCTGCTGCCGGCGTCGTCGCGGCAGATCTCGACGGGCGGCGTCGCGTTCGTGCCGCTGTTGCCGCCGGCGCTCGAGGTATCGCTGCAGGCGCGTTACCGCGCGGACGATACGTCGGCGGTGCTCGGCGCATTTCTCGATACCGTGCGCGAGGTCGCGGCGGAATTCACCGCCTGAAGCGCGCGGGTCAGCGCGCGAGCGATTGCATGACCAGCGCGCCGATCGCGTCGATCAGCGGTTTCACGCGTGCGTGCCGCTCGCGCGGCCAGATCGCATGGAGGTTGTAGTGGGTCGGAATCGCGATCGTGCAGAGCTCGACGAGCCGGCCGTCGCGCAACGCATCGGCGGCGAGCAGCCCGCGCACCAGTCCCGCGCCGCACCCTGACGCCAGCGTCGCGACGAGCCCGGCCGCGTTGTCGAACACGGCGATCGTCTCCGGTTCGACGGGCGCCAGCCCGGCCGCTTCGAGCCACGGAATCCACGAACGCTTCGTATAGCCGAGCAGCGGCAGCTCCAGCACCTGCTCGGGCGCGAGCGGCGCGGCGAGCCCGTAGCGGGCGAGCAGTGCCGGTGCGGCCATCGCGGTCAGCCGGTCGGGGCAGACCAGTGCACTGTCCACGCCTTCCCATTCCCCGTAGCCATAGCGCAGCGCAATATCGACACGATCGAACGCATCGCGGTCGTGGCGCGGCGCGGACAGCACCGTCAGCGTCGTGCCGTCGAGCGTGCGCATCAGTTCCGGCAGCCGTGCGGGCAGCCAACCCTGCATCAGTTCGGGATCGACGTCGAGCCGGAGCGACGGCGCGGTCGTGCGCCCCTTGACCGACGACAGCGCGCGATCGATCTGTTCGAGCCCGTCCGACAACTGGTTCGCGAACAGCGTCCCCGCGTCGGTCAGGATCACGCGGCCGCCGGCCCGCGCGAACAGCGGCTGGCCGATGAATTCCTCGAGCGAGCGGATCTGCTGGCTGATCGCGCTGTGCGTGAGCGCCAGCTGACGCGCCGCGCTCGAAAAACTGCCGACCCGCGCGGCCTGCAGGAACGCCTGCATCGACTGGATCGAAGGGTATCGCTTGAGCATCTGTTAGTCCGACTGACAGGGATTCGACGAAATGATCGCTGGCGTGGCCGCCCATCGCGTTTCGATAATGCTCCGAAACCGCGCACCGCCCCATGAATGCGAATCAGGAGACTGCACATGATCGACATCGTCGTGAACGATACACGCCATTCGCTCGAGAATGTACCGGACGACATGCCATTGCTGTGGGTGCTGCGCGACCGGCTCAGGCTCACCGGCACGAAGTTCGGCTGCGGCAAGGGCCTGTGCGGCGCGTGCACCGTGCATCTCGAAGGGCAGGCCGTGCGGTCGTGCCTGATCCCCGCTGTCGCCGCGAACGGGCGGCACGTGACGACGATCGAAGGGCTGTCGCCGGACGGGCGCCATCCGCTGCAGCTTGCATGGGTGGCGGAGGACGTGCCGCAATGCGGCTATTGCCAGCCAGGGCAGCTGATGCAGGCCGCCGCGCTGCTGAACGGCGGGCAGCCGGTGGATGACGCGGCGATCGTGTCGGCGATGTCGGGCAACATCTGCCGCTGCGGCACCTATGCACGGATTCACCGTGCGATCAGGCGTGCGGCCGCCGGCGATCCGGCGTTGAAGGCTGCCGCCGAACCCGTGAAGGAGGCGTGACATGCGCGACGATCACGCAACGGATGCACCGGGCACCGACGACACGCCGCGTCGTCGCTTTCTCAAACAGACTTCCGCGCTGCTCGCCGCCGGCATCGCGATCGGTTTCCGGATGCCCGATGCGGCGGCCGCGGGCAAGCGTGCGAGCGGCGATCCGCATCCGTCCGCGGGCGAATTCGAACCGAACGCATGGGTGCGCGTGCTGCCCGACGACACGATCAAGCTGGTCGTGCACAAGCACGATTCGGGCACCGGCACGCGTACCGCGCTCGCGGCGGTGGTGGCGGAGGAACTCGACGTCGATCCGTTTCGCGTCGACGTGATCACGCCGGAAGATCCGTTCTTCGCCGACTACATCCATCCGCTGTGGAAGGTGTTCTCGACCGGCGGCAGCACGAGCGTCGCGATGGAATACGAGCGGTTGCGTCGCGCGGGTGCGACTGCGCGGGCGATGCTGGTGGCCGCGGCGGCGCGGCAATGGAGCGTGCCCGCCTCGACGTGCACGACGGCCGATGGCGCCGTGCTGCATGCGGCGAGCGGGCGCCGTGCGACATACGGGTCGCTCGCGCGGGCCGCCGCGCAACTGCCAGCACCGACGCAGGTCGCGCTGAAGGACCCCGCGCAGTTCCGCTACATCGGCAAGCTGCGCAGCAAGCGCGGCGCCGCGCAGAAGGCCGATGGTTCGTTTCCGTACAGCATCGACGTGTCGCTGCCCGGGATGCGGGTGGCGGTCGTCACGCGCGCGCCGGTGATCGACGGACGCGTGCGCAGCGTCGACGCGAAGGCCGCGCTGGCGATTCCCGGCGTGCGCGAGGTATTGCAGATTCCGCCGCGCCCCGACGTGCTCGGCGGCAACCAGGCCGGCGTCGCGGTGCTCGCGGACGATTACTGGTCGGCCCACAAGGGACAGGCCGCGTTGACGATCGAATGGGAGGACAGCCTGTTCGAGACGTTCGACAGCGGCACGCTCGCCGCGCGTCAGGCGGCGTGGATCGACGATCCGACCGCGCGCGTCGTACCGACGATCGCCGACGGCGATCCCGCGCGTGCGAAAGCGCCCGGCGCACGCACGATCGAAGCGTCGTATTCGATGCCGCACAAGGCCGCGAATCCGCTGGAACCGATCAACCTCACCGTGTGGGCGCACGACGGCGGCATCGAATACTGGGGCGGGCTGCAGGTGCCGTCCACCGCGATGGAAGCGGCCGACGTGATCGGCGGCATTCCCGCACATCGCGTGACGTTGCACGAGCTCGTGTCGGGCGGCAGTTTCGGCGCGCGCGAAGCGAAGTACTGGCTGTTCGAGGCGACGTGGCTCGCGGTGAAGACGGGCAAGCCCGTGAAGCTGATGAACAGCCGCGAGGACGAGATGCGCGCGTTGTTCTATCACGCGGCGAGCCACCACCGTGCGCGTGCGGTGCTCGATGCGCAGGGCAATCTCGCGTCGCTGTGGCTGCGTGGCGTGATGCCCGCGTCGCCGCAGCAGTGGGAGCCCGGTTATCTCGAGCGCACCGACCGGATGGACTTCAGCACGACCGAAGCGCTCACCAAATGGGAGTTCGCGTACCGTGCGCCGCATCGCGATATCGGCTGGATCCGCATGGAGACGGGCGTGCCGACAGGCTGGTTTCGCGCGGTGAGCTACATCCCGAACGTATTCGCCGTCGAATCGGTGATGGATGAAGCCGCGCATGCGGCGAAGCGCGACCCGGTCGAATTCCGGCTCGCGCACATGCATGACCGGCCACGTCATGCGGCCGTGCTGCGGGAGGCCGCGCGGCGTGCCGGCTGGGGGCAGCCGCTGCCGGACGGCGTCGCGCTCGGCGTGGCGACGAACCAGGCGTACGACAGCTATGTCGCGGTGGTCGCGCGGGTCGTGCGCCAGGACGGCGCGGTGAAGGTGGAGAAGCTCACGTGCGTGGCCGATTGCGGGATCGCGGTGTCGCCGTCGGGCGTCGACGAGCAACTGTACGGCGGGCTGATGTGGGGGCTCGGCCATGCAACCGCCGATCGCATCGATTTCAAGCACGGCCGCGTGCAGCAGTCGAATTTCGATACGTATCGCGTGATGCGGATGCGCGACATGCCCGACACCGACATCCATGTCGTGCAGGGCGATCCGGCGAAACCGGGCGGGGTGGGGGAACTGTCGAGCCCCGCGGTGACGCCTGCGATCGCGAATGCGGTGTTCAGGCTGACGGGCAAGCGGTTGCGGGAGACGCCGTTCGATCTGTCGGCGTTGACATAGCACGCGAAAGACAGTCGCGGCGACGCGCGGCATGCGCGGCGAGGATCGTTTCGCACAACCAGGCGCTTCGCACGGGGCATGCCGTACCGGGGCCCGGCTAACGAACCATCGCGCGCCATTCGGCCGAGAATTGCCGCGCGGCGACGAAGCACGCGGTGTCGTCGCTGGGCGAGCCGATCAACTGCACGCCGACCGGCAGTTCACCCGACGCGAAGCACGGTGCGCTGACGACCGGCAGCCCCGCGAATGAAATCGGTTGCGTGAGCAGGCCGAGCGCCTTCGCGGGGGCGAGCGCGACGCCGTTGATATCGACGGTTGCGTCGGCGAAGTGCGGCGCCGCGCACGGCGTCGCAGCGGCCAGCAGGACGTCGTAGCACGCGAACAGCGCTTCGAGGCGCGTGCGCCACGCGGCACGGCAGGCGAGCGCCTCGCGATACACGGCGCCGGGGACGGCGAGGCCGATTCCGATGCGCGAGCGCAGGTGTTCGGATACGAGTGCCGCCGGCCCGTCGAGCAACCCGCTATGGGCGCGTGCCAGCTCCACATTCGAGATCACGAGCGCCGCTTCGCGCACGTTCGCAACTTCGTCGCTGCCGACAGACACCGATTCGCGCGCCCGCAGGCAGGCGGCCACGCGCCGGACGGCGCGTTGCGCATCCGCATCGGCATGTGTTTCGAAATCGCCAGTCAGCACGGCGACGCGTAGCGGCACGCCCGGATCGCGCACCGGGTTCGAGCGCGGCGCATGGGCTTCGCACAGCGTGTCGTACAGCACCGCGAGATCGTCGATATCGTTCGCGAACCCGCCGACGGTATCGAGCGATGCGGCATACGGCAGGCAGCCGGCCCGCGACAGCCGCCCGTCGCCGGGGCGGAATCCCCAGACGCCGCACAGCGCCGCCGGCGCGCGAATCGATCCGTTCGTATCGCTGCCTAGCGCGAGCGGCACGTATCCGGCGGCAACCGCGGCGGCGGAGCCGCTCGACGAGCCGCCCGTCATGCGCGTCGGGTCGGCCGGCAGGTGCACCGCGCCATAGTGTGGATTCACGCCGGTGGCGCCGCATGCGAGTTCGTCCATGTGGGTTGCGCCGATCGGGACCGCGCCGGCCGCACGCAATCGTGCGACCGTTGCCGCGTCGGCGCTGGCGGGTGGCAACGCGGCGCGCGCGGGCGATCCCGCGACCGTCGGGTAGCCCGCCACGTCGACATTCCACTTCACGAGGAACGGCACGCCTGCCAAGGGGCCCGGGTCGTCCCCGTCCCGCACGAGGCGGTCGACGCGCAGCGCGTCGCGCCGTGCCCGTTCGTCGAAAGTGCGTGCGCAGGCATTGATCGCGTCATCGCGCGCGGCGATGTCGGCGAGCACGGTTTGCACGAGCGACTCCGCGCTCACCCGCCCGCTGCGCACGCCCGCCGCCAATGCCAGCGCACTGCGCATCGAAGGCGCCGCGCTCATGAGCGCACCATGAGCCGACGCGGAATCGCCAGGATCAGCGCGGCGGCGGCGAACAGCGTGAAGGCGAGCAGCGCGACACCGAGTTCGGTGCTGCCGGTCAATCCCGTTGCATAGCCCATCAGCGTCGGCCCGAAGAATCCCGCGACGGCCGCGCCGATATTGACGAGCCCGGCGCCGCCCGCGGCCGCTTCGCCCGCGAGAATCCGCGACGGCAGGCTCCAGAACATCGCGAGCGTGCTCATGATGCCGGCCACACCCGCGGTCAGGCACGCGACCGCAAGCACGGGATGCGCGCGCATTCCGAGGCTCGCGAGCAACGCAACGCCGCCGAGCGCGACCGGCAGCGCCGTATGCCAGCGGCGCTCGCCGGTTCGCACCGAATGCTGCGCGTTCGCGACCATGGCGACCGACGCGACCAGATACGGGAAGGCGCTGACCAGCCCGATTTCGAGGTTGTTCAGCGATCCGAGCGCCTTGACCATCGTCGGCATCCAGAACACGAGCCCGTAGTTGCCGACGTTGTAGAGGAACGACGTCGCGAACAGCAGCCACAGGGTCGGCTCGCGCAGCGCAGCGCCGAGTCGGGTACGCTTGCCGGCCGCTTCCTGAGCCATTTCCGCGTGGATCATCCGTTTTTCCGTATCGGTCAGCCAGGCTGCATCGTCGATCCGTTCCGTCACGCGGGCGAGCAGATAGCCGCCAAGCACGATGGCGGGCAGGCCTTCGATCAGGAACATCCACTGCCAGCCGCGCAACCCGAAGCCGCCGTGCGTGGCGTCCATGATCCAGCCGGACAGCGGGCCGCCGACGATCACGCCGAGCGGCATCGCGAGAAACAGGAACGCCATGACCTTCGCGAGCCGGTGCGAGGGAAACCACACGCTGAAGTACGCGATCACGGCCGGAAAGAAGCTTGCTTCGGTCACGCCGAGCAGGAAGCGCAACGCATAGAAGCTCGCGGTGTCGCGGGTCGCGAGCGTGGCGACCGACACGACGCCCCACGTCAGCATCGAGCCGGCGAGACAGCGCTTCACGCCGATCCGCCGCACGAGCCAGCCGGCCGGCACCTGCAGCAGCAGGTAGCCGACGAAGAACAGGCCCGCGCCGACGCCGTAGGCCGCGTCGGTGAGATGCAGGTCGGTCACCATCTGCAGCTTCGCGAAGCCGACGTTGACACGGTCGAGATAGCCGAAGAAATAGCAGACCAGGATCAGCGGAATGATGCGTCGGCTCAGGCGCGCATAAAGTGCGTCGAGCCCGGGCGTGGCGGATTCGGCGTGCGGCCTCGAGCCGCGGTGCAAGCCGCGCGGCGTGGCGGCGCCGTTGGGATTCGTCATGGTGACTCCGTGCAGGTTGACTCGGGGCCGGTTGTCGCGATCGCGCGAGCGCGCGTCGCCGCCAGGCGATCCTGGACGTCGCGGCGCAGCGCCCGGCCGGGACGCGCGCCGGTGTGACGGCCATGTTCGAGCACGGCCCGTCCGTTGACGAAGACGTGTTTGATGCCTTCGGGGCGTAGCGTCGGGCTCGCGAACGTTGCGCGATCGATCACGCGTGCCGGATCGAACACGACGAGATCGGCGTAGTGACCGACCGCGAGCCGTCCGCGCCGTGCGATGCCGAACTGCTCGGCTGTGAGGCCCGTCATCTTGCGCACGGCGGTTTCCAGCGGGAACAGGCCGCGCTCGCGGGAGAATTCGCCGAGCACTCGCGGGAACGTGCCCCACAACCGCGGATGGGGGCGCTTGTCGTTGGGCAGTCCATCCGAGCCGACCATCGTCAGCTCGTGCCGAATGATGCGCTCGACATCCGCCTCGTCCATGACGAAGTAAATCGCGCCGGCGGGGCGTAGCGCGTCGATTGTGGCGTCCACCGAATTGCCGAACAGCGGCAGCAGTTCGTGGAAATCGCGGCCCGCGAGTTCGGGATGCGGCTTCGACCAGCCGAGAATCACGCGGGACGACTGACGGACGCGATCCGCGCGCAGCATCGTCGACGTGGCCGGATACGGATGACAGTCGAGACACAGCGGTTGCAGCTTGCGCCGCGCGTCGATATGCGCGAGCGTTTCGACCGAGCGGCCGTGGTTGGCCTTGCCGGCCACCTTGTGATGCGACAGCACGACGCGCACGTCGAGCGCGCGGCCGATCGAGAACGCTTCGTCGAGCGATGCGATGATCGCATCGGTTTCGTCGCGCAGGTGCGTCGCGAATACGCCGCCCGTCTCGCGCAGCGGCGCGCACACGTCGATCAGTTCTTCCGTCGGCGCGGCTGCCGCGGGCGGATAGAAGGTGCCCGACGAGACGCCGAACGCACCGGCCGCCATCGCTTCGCGTACGTCGGCCGCCATCGCCGCGATTTCGGCTGCGCTGGCCGCGCGGTCGAGATCGGCCATGTGCCGCACGCGCAGCGTCGAGTGGCCGATCAGGGCCGCCGTATTGACGGCGGCGGGCGTTGCGTCGAGCGCGTCGAGATAGGCGCGAAAGGACGGGAAGCGGAACGCCTGCCACGCGCCCAGCAGGTCGAGCGGCTGCGGCACCTCGCGGTTGGCGAGCAGCGGGGCGAGACTGATTCCGCAATTGCCGGCGATCACCGTGGTGACACCCTGCGCAACCTTCGGCTCGACGTCGGGATCGGTCAGCACGAATGCGTCATCGTGCGTGTGACTGTCGATGAAACCCGGCGCGACGACGAGGCCGCCCGCATCGAGCGTGTGCGAGGCCGTCGCGCCGCCCAGATCGCCGATCGCGGCGATGCGCTCGCCCGTTACGCCGAGATCGGCCTCGAAGCGTGCGGCCCCGGTGCCGTCGATCAGCTCGCCGCGACGCAGGATCACGTCGAAATGCATGGTGGTTCCTCCAGAATCCGCGCGGAGCCGGGCCGCGCCCGTTTCCGTCGTTCATGTTCGCCACCATCGTCTCCAGCCATTTTTCGCGAGTCCAATGCCGTTCGGCTCGCGATTCATGCGAAACCGGCATCAATGCGGGCGCTGTCGCGCCGCCGTGTGGCCCGCGGCGTTATGCGAACGACGCCTGCACCAGCGCAAGCAGGTCGCTCGCGAAGCTGGACATCGAGATGGCGCGATGCCGCACGATGCCGACCCGGCGCTCGATCGTCGGGCTCGCGATCGGCACCGTGCGTACCGCGGGCGAACCGTAAGCACGCAGCGCACTCTCCGGCAGGATCGCGCAACCGACCCCGGCCGCTACCAGTGCGGCAACGCACGAGATGTGCTCGACCTCATAGAACCAGCGGGTTCGCACCGCTTCCTGGCCCATCAGCATTTCGAGCAGCAGACGATTGCCGCTGTCGCGACCGCCGATGATCAGCTTGGCGTGCCGCAGTTCACCGAGCGTGACGGCGTCGGCGTGCGCCAGCGGATCGGCGTCGTGGGCCGCGAGCACGTAGCGGTCGGTGAAGAGCGGTTCGAACACGAGATCGTCGTCGTCGCCGGGATGCAGGCTCACGCCGAATTCGGCGATGCCCGCGCGCACTTGCGACAGCACGAAGTCGTGATTGCCGTCGAGGATCTGCACGGCGACGTGCGGATACTTGGCGGCGTAGCGACGCAGCACGTCGGGCAACGCCTGAGCGACGACCGTCGGGATCGACGCGAGCCGTACCTTGCCGTATCGCTTTTGCGCGATGTCCTGGATCGACGACAGCATCATCCCGAGCTGCGCGATCTGCTCGCGCGCCATCGGCAGGAACTGGCGGCCGACACCCGTCAGCGTCACGCTGCGGGTGGTGCGCTGGAACAACTCGACACCGAGCGTCTGTTCGAGTTTCTGGATGCGGCGCGACAGTCCCGGCTGGGTCAGGTTCAGCTTTTCCGCCGCGCGATGGAACGTACCGAGTTCCGCAACGGCGACGAAGGCTTCGAGTTCCGAGTTTTCGACTTTCATGGCGTTCCAGTAGTTGACCGACTCCGGCATGCCGACGTATCGCGGCAGGCCTCGCGGATATTCTCGCCGGTCTCGCTTGATGATCGCCGCAAGCGTACATGCATTGCCGGCCGGGTCGGCGACGAGTGGCCCGCGTACTGACGCACGAGCCGTCGCAGCGTTGACGAACGTCTGACGTTTGCCGCGCACCGGCATCCAATCCGCTGATCAATCCGTCGACGTCGATGATGAATCGACGTCGGCCCGCGCGTTCGGCCGCCTCCCCGGGCGGTGGCATCGAATCCGCATACTTTCCGACGTTTTCTCGGGTGTTTCCCACTGCTTGGTGATCCGAATTTTTACCTAAGATGAAGAAATCGTGCGCGTCATTCGGTGCTTGCATGCGCATGGAGGGAGGCAGGAGGCAGCGCCGGAGCGATGCCAGCGGATGTTGCCATCATGGAAGCGAAAGTGTGCGCGGCGGCTGCCTGTCTTGCGACGGCGGCGACGCCAACGGGCGCGGCGGAGATCGCCGCACGGACCACGAGCCGGCCCGGCCGGATCACTTCGCTGCGCCACGCGTTGCTCGCAATCGTTTGCGTTCTGGGGGCCGCGCCGGCCGTACTCGCCGGGGCACCGACCGATGCCGACGGCCCGCCCGACAACGCGCACATCGTCCCCGCCGCGAACCCCGTCGATCCGGGCATGTCGTCACACGACACGGCCGTGCGTCAGGTCGTGCTCGGCATCATCAGCTTCACGCGCTGGCCGACGACGCCCGTTCGTCTGCATCTGTGCGTCACCGGGCGGCCCGACTACGCACGTGGCCTGACCGACACGCTGCAGGCCGGCTCGACGTTGCTCGACGTGCAACGCGTCCGCTTCGACGATCCGTCGCTCGGCATCGCGTGCGACGTCGTTTATCTCGGCACGTTGAGCAACGACGAGCGCGCGCGGGTGAGAGCCGCATTGGCCGGCCATCCGGTGCTGACGATCGCGGAACACGATCCGTCCTGCACCGCGGGCGGCATGTTCTGTCTCAACGTCGACGGCGACCGCGTGTCGTTCGACATCAATCTCGATGCCGTCGCGCGCAGCGGCGTGCGCGTGCATCCGAATGTTCTCAATCTCGCACGACGGCCGGTGACGCCATGACACGCTCCGCGCTCCCCGTTCCCGCTTCGCGCCTGCCGCGCCCGACGCTGCAAAGCGTGTTGCGTCGTGCGCACCTGCGCCTCGCGTTCGTCGCCGTGACGATGGCCGCCGTGTCGTTGATCGTCGTCGCCGTGATCGCGCTGCGCGCGTATGCCGGCAACAACCTGAACCTGCTGGCGCGCTCGCTCGGTTACACGGTCGAGGCGGCCCTCGTGTTCGGCGACCGCGTCGCGGCGAACGAGGCGATCGGCATGATCGCCGGCGACGAGGACGTCGCGCAGGTGGTCGTCACCGACAGCAACGGGCAACTGTTCGCCACGTGGCAGTTACCGGCCCGAAACGGGGTCGCGCGGCTCGAGCGCGCCGTCGCCGATGTGGCGCTGCCGGGGCCGGTGACCGTCCCGGTGATGCATGACGGCATCATCGTCGGCCACGTCGTCGTGCGTGGCCGCGGGCATCAGTTCTTCGGATTCCTGCTCGGGGGCGTCGGCGGCATTCTCGGCTGCCTGGCCGTCAGCGTATTCGGCGCGTATGTCAGCTCGAAGCGTCTGCTGCGCAACATCGTGTCGCCGCTGCGCGCGCTGGCGGGCGTCGCGCATGCGGTGCGACGCGAGCGTGCGTTCGCGCGGCGTGTCGAGCCGGCGGCGATCGCCGAACTGAACCAGCTCGGCGACGACTTCAACGCGCTGCTCGACGAATTCGAAGACTGGCAGAACACGCTGCGCGACGAGAACGCGTCGCTCGAACACAAGGCCACGCATGATGCGCTCACCGGGTTGCCCAACCGCGTGCAGTTCGAATCGCGCCTCGCGCTTGCGCTTTGCGACGCCACATTGACCGGGCAGCGGGTCGCCGTGCTGTATCTCGACTGCGACCGCTTCAAGGAGATCAACGATTGTCTCGGCCACGACGCCGGGGATGCGGTGCTGATCGGCATCGCGTCGCGGTTGCGCACGCGGGTGCGCGAGACCGATGTCGTCGCGCGCCTGGGCGGCGACGAATTTGCGGTGATGCTGGCGGCGGTGCCTGAAGCGGGCAGCGTGTGCCGGATCGCCGACGAGATTTTGTCCGGCATGGCGCCGTCGATCGAGTTGTCCGACGGCCGCGTGGTGGCCACCATGATGAGTGCCGGCGTTGCGCTGTATCCCGATCACGCGTCGGACGCGAGCGGCTTGCTGCGCGCGGCGGATATCGCGATGTACCGCGCCAAGCGCGCGCGGCCGGGATCGTGGCAACTGGCGGAGAGCGTTGCAGGGCCGGTGTGAGGTCGATCGACTCGCGCTGCGGGCGAGGCCGCGGCGGCGGTTAAAAGAAGCGCTTGCCGGGCGGGCGCAATGGAAGGGGATGCGAAATGAACCACTCGTTTCCTGTGAGCATGGGGCGGATGTGCGTCGGGAGCGCACTGCTGCTGTGCATGCTGCTGGGGGGCTGCAAGACGCCGCCGCTTCATCGCGGGCTGACGCAGACGCAGGTCACGGCGCTGAAGTCGGCCGGATTCCAGGAGACCGGACAGGGATTCGAGTTCGGATCGACCGGGCCGATTCTGTTCGATTTCGACCGGTACAACCTCAAGCCGGACGTGCGGCGGATCGTCGAAAGGATCGGGCGGACGTTGCGGTCGGCGGGGATCAACGGGGTGCGGGTGTACGGGTACTCGGATGACGAGGGGACGGCGGCTTACGATCTCGAGTTGTCGAGACGGCGGGCTGAAGTCGTTGCCGTCGAACTGGCCGACGTCGGGCTGGATGCGAAGCGGATCGCGGTCGTGGGGCGAGGGAAGAGCGATCCGGTGGGGGACAACAAGACGCCGGTGGGGAGGGCGCAGAATCGGCGGGCCGCGATCGTGGTTTCGCCGCGGTGAGGGAAGTGCGCCGTGATGGCGATTGCACGCCTGCCGACCAGCAGGTTGCCTAGTATGTTTGTTCAAACACCGACCCGGGAATGCCTTGGTGCGGTCGGTCTGGACGGTTTCTTACCATTGTCACGCAGACACCCGAGCATCCGTTGATCGTCACGGTGTTCCGGGCGGTCCAGGTTATCGACACGCGCGCTGACACGGTTTTCATTGCAGACCGTCGTACTGCGCAGCCGTGGGGGATAGATAGCCTTCAGTCAGCTTCACTGCTGGCCCGGTTTTTCGGTTTTAGGGTCGAAAGGCAAACGTTTGCGCGAGACTTTCGCACAGTCGGGTTTTACCCTACATTATCGGGGCTTCGGGCCGGCGAGCCGGCTCATGGAACCTGAGATCACACGCAAGGAACAAGAATGAGTTTCGCTCCGAACGGGGGTATTCCCAGTGGATTGGGCGGTGGTGCGCTCGGCTCGTTGAGCGCACTCGGGGGCCTCGCGGGCCCGGTGGCGTCGAGCGTGGCCGGCAGCCTCGGGCCGCTCGCCGGGCTGGCCGGGCACGTCGACACCGTCCAGCGCGCGATGCAGCTCGCGCAGACCGGCTTCTCGCTGATGGACAAGACGCCCGGCGCGATCGCCGAAGCGATCAACGGCGCCGCCAACCCCGCGCGCCTGACCCAGCTCAACCGTTACGTGACACTCGACACGCCGCTTGGCCCGGATGTGCTGCTGGTCAGCGCGGCCGTCGTCGACGAGCACGTGAACCGGTTGCCGGAAATCCACCTCGACCTGCTGTCGCATCGCCACGACCTGCGCCCGGAGGATCTGATCGGCCAGCAGGTCAAGATCCGATTCGATCAGCAGGCGCGCCTGTCGACGCTCGAACGCGTCGTCGCGTCGGGGGGCAGTCGAGGGCGACCGCTACTTCGACGGCTACGTCGCGTCGTTCGACCGGGCCGGCAATCCCGGGAACGTCACGCAATACCACCTGACGGCCGTGCCGTGGTTCTGGTTCCTCACGCGCTCGACCGACTGCCGGATCTTCCAGAACAAGACCGCGCAGGACATCCTCACCGAGATCTTCCAGGAACACGGTTTTTCCGATTTCACGTTCGACATCCGGACCAGCCAGAAGCCGCTCGAGTACGTCGTGATGTACCAGGAGAGCTACTACAACTTCTGCGCGCGGCTGATGGAGCAGGAAGGGCTCGTGTGGACGCACCGCTACGAGAAGGACAAGCACTTTCTCGTGATCGGCGACACGAACCTGCTGTTCCGCCCGATCGACGGGCTCGCCACCGTGCCGTTCGCCGCGACCGAGGCCAGCGAGGACAGCGGCATCGATCAGTTGCACGAAGGCCGGCGCTTCGGCGTCGGCAAGGTCACGTTCCGCGACTTCAATCACCAGAATCCGTCGTCGCCGCTGATGCTGGTCGAGGCCGGGCCGCAAAACCTCAAGCATGCGCGGCTCGATGCGACCGAGCGCTTCGAGCACCAGTCGCTGTACGACCATGGTGACGACGGCAACCGCTACGCCCGTTTCGCGATGGAGGCCGAGGAGGCGCAAGCCCATCGCTATACCGGCGGCGGCTACGCGTGGCGCATGACCACGGCCGGCGCCGTGACCGTCGCGAATCACCCCGTCCTCGAGAACAACCAGGAGTACGTGATCCTGCACGTGCGTCACGAGGCCGTGAACGACTATACGCAGCACAGTGCGAAGCTGCCGTACCGCAACAGCTTCTCGCTGCTGCCGAAGAAGATTCCGTACCGTGCGCCGCGCGCGACGCCGAAGCCGGTGATTCACGGCACGCAATCGGCGATCGTCGTCGGGCCGAAGGGCGAGGAAATCTATACGAACGGCAGCGCGGTGAAGGTGCATTTCCCGTGGGACCGGCGCGGCAAGAAGGACGGCTCCGATTCGATGTGGGTGCGCGTGTCGCAGCCGTGGGCGGGAGACGGCTGGGGCGCGGCCGCGATTCCGCGGATCAAGCAGGAAGTGCTGGTGGCGTTCAATCAGGGCGATCCGGATAACCCCGTGATCGTCGGCCGCGTGTTCAACGGCGAGCAGGGCAACCCGTATCACGGCGCGGCCGGCCAGACGATGGGGATCAAGAGCCAGACGCACAAGGGGCAGGGGTCGAACGAGTTGCTGATGAGCGACGTCAATGGCGCACAGATGCTCTACATGCATGCGCAGAAGGACATGCATACCGTTGTCGAGGACGCGCAGTGGACTCAAGTTCTCAAAGGCGACCGGACCGTCGAGGTTGGCAAGGGCAACCATACGACGGCCGTCGCAGTTGGCAACCTGTCGGACGTTGTCGTGCAGGGCAATACGCTGCACCAGACTCCGCAGGGTGTGCACACACTGGAAGCCAAGGAACTCTGGATCAAGATCGGCGGCGATGGCGGCACGCGGATCCATATGACAGCCGACTCGATCGACATCTATAAGGGCGATTCGGTGATCCACCTGGATGACAGCAACATCAATATTCAGGCGGCTCGGACCGACATCAACCCGAAGAACGGCTAACACCGATAAGGATAACAAAGCATGTACCAGATGCAGGAAGGCACGTTGGCGCTGCCCGTGGAGTGGCAGGACAAAACGATGAACGTATTTGTGTCGGCAGCGACTGGCACGGAGGGTGTGAGTTTCGTGATCACGCGCGAGCGGTTGCCGTGGGGCATGAAGTTCGCCGAATATGTGTCAAGCGAAATCCGGAAGGTGGCGAAGCAGGTTCCGGATTATGCCGAGGTGGCAAATGAAGACGCCACGGTTTCCGGGCGCGCCGCGCATGTGCACGAGTTTACCTGGACGAACAACCAGGCGCCCATTCACCAGCGGCTGACGATGGTGGAATACGGGCAGGTTGTCCTGATGCTCACCTTCACTGCGCCCGGTACGCTGAGTGACACACAGCGCGAACAAATCCGGGCGGTGATTCAGAGCCTTCAGTTGCGCGATCCGATCTGAGGCTGCAATGTCGGACACGCCGAGTTACGACGAACCGAGCGGCAGCGCACAGGAACGTCTCGATCAGATCGCCAAGCTGGAGGACGGTGAAGCCGCGAAAGCGGCCGAGCAGCCGTTTTACGAGCACCTCAACTATGGGATGCTTGGCGCCGATGCGGGCCTGACCGCCGTTGAGGGGACGGCCGCCGGGCTGAGTGCGGCCGGTACAGCGCTGGCGGGTGGCGCGACCGGCGGGGCGGCACTGGGTGCGGGCGCGGTTGCGGCGGGCACCGTCATGCTTCCGCTCGCGATTGCAGTCGGGGGAGCTTGGGCGCTCGACAAGGTTGGCGTGACCGGCTGGCTGTCGAAGGAGTTCACACAGGTTGGCGACGCACTGGGCCTCACCATCGGCCGAGGCGATCCACACCCCGCATGCATTGGCGATCGGATCGCGCACTCGTCAGGTTTTATGGGGATTCTCGCCGGCATTGCCGTGGGGGTTGCGATTGGCGTGGCAGTGGCGGCGACTGTGGCAACAGGTGGACTCGCCGGGGCGCTGATCGTTGGCGCTTGCATGGCCGGCGGCCTGACGCTTGGTGGTGCGCTCGCGTCGGCCAGCCAAAGTATGGGCAGCAACTGTGGCGAGATCGTCACCGGTTCGAGCAACGTATATTTTGAAGGCAAAAAGGTGGCGCGTGTCACGGACCTGGTGAAATGCGATCACCATTCCGGCGCGCCGCAGGCGCTCGTCGACGGCAGCAAAACCGTGTTCGTCAACGGGCTGCCGCTGGTGCGGATCGGCCACGAGACCCACTGCAGCGGCAAAGTCAATTCGGGGCGCAACAGTATCTGGATCGACAAGACGACCGGAAATTATGGCCCGAAGAACCCGGAGCTGTCCGCGACGCAGGAATTCCTGGCGGGCTTGATCGGCGGGATTGTAGGCGGCGGAGTTGGAAAAGTTGGCGGCAAGGGGCTGCGGGCGGTGCGCGAAAAATTCCGGCCCGAACCCACCCGATCGGCGGAGCAGAGGGGTATCAAGGACGAGAATCGACCGAAGTGCAAGGACCCGGTTGATCCGGTATCCGGAGAAATGCTGGAGATCCGTACGGATCTGGCCATTCCCGGAATCTTGCCCCTTGAGTTCAAACGACGCTATCGGACTCGATCGGACGATCATGGATTGCTCGGTCACCGCTGGTCGGACAACTGGTCGCAGCGATTGACGTTCGATGGTGGCCGCTTCGTGAGATTCCACGACGGCGCTGGCCTGGTGATCGGCTTTGACGCGCCGGATATGGCGCTCAACGGCATCAACCTTCGTGAGCCGCGTTATCGGCTGGTCGGAAGCCGACTCGAACCGCGCATCTTCGATCGTGACACGCGACAACTGCGTATTTTCGCGCCGCTCGTCGACGGGCGCTCGTCTCGCCTCGAACGGGTCGAGGACCTCGACGGCAACGCGATCGTTCTTTCCTACGATACTGCTGGCCGTTTGAGCGGCATGGTCCATAGCGATGGCTATCGGCTCGAGATTGCCTATCCTGGCCGCGACCGTCAGCTGCAACGGATCGTTCTCCATGATGCGGACGGTGGTTCCAGAACGCTTGTGGGCTACGACTACCAGAACGGCATGCTTACCCATGTGGCGAGCTTCCAGTTTGGGCAGTTCTATTACGCGTACGACGAACACGGCTGGATGACCCAATGGCGGGATACAGACCAGACCGATGTTCGATATCGGTACGACACCGCTGGTCGTGTAGTCGAAACAGGTACACGGCAGGGCTATCACACGGGCCGATTCATCTACGAAGCCGGCTGCACACGCGTGATTGACGTCGATGGCGAATGGACCTACGCCTATAACGACGAAGGCCTTGTAACGGCCGAAACTGATCCGCTCGGTCATTGCACTTACTCCGAATGGGAGCTTGGTCGTTTGATGGCCCGGATTGATCCGCTTGGCCGACGGACGGACTATCGATACGACGAGCGAGGCCAACTGACTTCGGTCGTCGAAAGCTCGGGGAGGACGGTTGACTTCGACTATGACGATGAGCAGCGCCTAACCGGGGCGCGCTTGCCGAACGGCGGCACGATCAAGCTCGAGTACGACCATCTGTCTCGGTTGATTGCACGGACCGAGCCGGACGGCAACAAAACGACCTATCGCTATGGGCCCCGTGGCGAACTGCTGCGAGTAGTTCAAGGTGATCGCGAGACACGCCTGGACTACGATGACCGGCTGCGGCTGACCGACATCGAGTTGCCAACGGGTGCGCGCTTTAGGCGCAAGATAGACGCGCTGGGCCGGCTGCTGGAGGAAACGTCGCCCGACGGGCATGTGACGCGTTACGACTATGCTGACGGCCCGGCAAATCCGCGCGGTCTGCTGAGCGCCGTTACGCGCCCCGATGGCTCGGTATCGAGGGCACGCTATAACAGCGAGAGCCTGCCCGTCGAGTGGATCGATCCGCTAGGACGTACGATCCAGCGAACCTACGGTCCATTCGATCTGCTGACGGCGTCGATCGACGCGGCCGGACATGCAACGCGTTTTGAGTACGACCATGCGACCCGGCTGACGAAGGTTATCAATGCGCTGGGAGAGACTTACACGTACCGCTACGACGCGGCCGGGCGTCTCGCGGCCGAAATTGACTGGGGAGGCCGCGCGACCGAATACGACCGCGATGCCGTCGGTCGCCTGCTGACGAAGACACTGCCCGACGGTGGCCAGTGGCGCTATACGTACGATGCATCCGACCGACTCATCGAGATCGATGCCGGCGACGTGAAGCTTGCCTACCGCTACGATGCGAGCGGCCGATTGGCGTCGGCGGAGGTCCAGGGTGAGCACACTCATGTGACGCGCTTTGCCTACGACAGGAATGGCCGCTTGATCGGCGAAGATCAGCATGGCGAACTGTTGCGGCACGTCTACGACGCCGATGGACAACGCCGTCTGCGGATGACACCTAGGCGCGAGACCACCTATGCGTACGATGTATCCGGGGCTTTGACGCAAGTCGGGCAACTGACGATCCGGCGTGATGGGTTAGGGCGCGAGATTGGCCGCGAGGCGGGAGATTTTGTCGCGCAGCAACAGTACGATGCGCTCGGCCGGATACGCCGGCAGATTGCGGGGCCTGCCGTAGCCTTCGATGCCTTGCAAGCCGATCCGGCCCGTGCGCTGGAGCAATTGACGCGGCAGGTCTATCACTACGACGCAGCCGGGCAACTGGAGCGAGTCGACACCGGCGCGGATACGCTCACCTACCAGCGCGATGAGCGCGGCCAGATCATCTGCGCAGAAAGTCTGCTGCAGCCGAGCGAGCACTTCCGCTACGACGCTGTGATGAACATTGCCGCGCACGGGCAACGGGCACCCGTGGATGCCCACCACTATCGCCGCGGAGGTCTGCCGGAACAGGTTGGCTACGCACGCTATAAATACGATGCACGTGGCCGCACGATCGAGAAGACGGTCGAACAGCCGGGGGTCAGGCCGAAAACGTGGCAATACACGTGGGACGGGCTCAATCGGCTCGTGAGGGTCGTTACGCCCGAGCGCGGTGTTTGGGCGTATCGCTACGACGCTTTCAATCGCCGGATCGAGAAGCAGCAAGTCGGTGGCCGCGAAACGGTGAAGTTCCTGTGGGACGGTCCGATGCTTGCCGAACGCTGGATCGAGCAGCGCGACGGCACGACGGGCCAAGTCGTGACCTGGCATATCGAGCCGGGCAGTTTTTTGCCGCTCGCGCAGGAGACAGACGATGGTCTCTTCCCTATCTTGACGGATCAAATAGGCCGGCCGAAGACGGTGTTCGATGAACAGGGGCGACCCGTCTGGAAAGCCGCCTATTCGTTATGGGGAAAGTTGTTGCCGGTCAAGCGACCAGCCAATGACGCGGACTGCGGCGCGACTTCAATCGATACGACTCTGCGCTTCTCCGGTCAATGGGCGGATGACGAGACGGGACTGAACTACAACCTGAACCGGTATTACGATCCAGATTCTGGACAGTACCTAAGCGCGGACCCGATCGGACTGCTTGGTGGAGCTCGGACGCAAGCGTACGTGCATGATCCCTCCCAATGGATTGATCCGTTGGGTTTGCAGGGATGCAAGCCAGCAGGAAAGAAGATCAGTATGCGAGCCTATCGCTATGAGATGCCGGAGCGATTCGACACAACGTGGGACGCGCACGAATGGAACGTTGCGGCACGGCATCGATACACCAAGAAAGGTCTGGGTGGCGTCTATGGTGCGGATTCGCCCGCGACCGCTCTTGCTGAGGTGACGCATTGGGATGTCGATCTGTCGACACGGGAATTGATCAGCAAGGACGTGACGCTTAATAATGTCTTGGATTTGACGGACCCTAGCGTGCGAAAGCAAACTGCGGCGGCAATGGATATGCCGTTCACACTTGAAGACATCACCGGGAACAACTACGAATACACTCACAAACTGGGGGACTGGGCCAGCCAGAACGGCTATGATGGAATTCTTGCGCCGTCGGCACGGAATCCCGATGGTGCCAATTTAATTTCCTTTGGAGGGTTCTGATTTGAATCAGCTAGAACAGTATTATGCAGGCGACGATAGCTGGAAGGAGTTCTCCGATCTTTTCGCGAAATATAAGGATTTGCCAGAGGTCCAGAATCTCGCCAAGGATCTAAATGGTCAACTTGATCTTGCTTATACGATCTACTGGGTTGCTGGGCCGAAGTCTGCACAGAAGTGGATAAATTCGAGTGTCCCGGCGCTCGACAATATTCGCCCCATAGATTGCACTGGAAACCCAGAGTTGATTAAGCGCTTGCGCGAATGTCTAATGCGCATGCCGTCTTAACGGCGCTGGCTTGATCGTGTATACCGATTGCTCCGGCAAGGTCACGCGGTTTGCATCGCGGTTTGCGTATGACGCACGCGGTGCGCTCACGCGGGTGACCGATGCGGCCGGGCAGGCTACCGTGTGCGAAACGGATGCGATGGGGGGCACGGGGATCGGGACGGTCGATGGTGCGCGTCTAACGTTTCGGTACGATGCGGCGGGGCGTCTCGTCGAGGTCATTGATGCGAATCAGGGCAGCACGCGCTACGAAGTCAATCCGCGGGGATTGCTCTCGTCTCGAACGGATGCGGCTGGGCGGGTCGTGCAGTTCGGCTATGACGAGGCGTACCGGTTGGCGAGCCTGACCGACGAGAACCGTGAGACTTATCGCTTTCAGTATGACCGTCGCGATCTCGTTTCCGCGCAGATTGGTCTCGATGGACACAAGCGTGCGTACGAGTACGACGTTTGCGGGCAAGGCACGATCGTGCGCGACGGGCAGATCGAGACGCGATACGAACGCGATGTGATCGGGCGGTTGACGGCGAAGCACGTCGCGCACGAACGTTGCGAATACCGGTATGACGAGGCGGGCCGGATCACATCGGCCGAGTTGTACACGCTCGCCGCGCGCGGACCATCGCTGAAGAATCGCGTCAGCCTGAAGTACGACAAGCGTGGAGAAGTCGTCGAGGAATACACGCCGACCGGCTGGCTCGCACACACCTACGACGAGCTTGGCAACCGCGTCAGCACGACGATTTCTGGCGGGCGCACGATCGATTGGCTGCATTCCGGGTCGGAGCACGCGCACCAGATTCGTTTCGACGGTGCCGCGGTTGCGGACATCGAACGGGATGATCTGCATCGCGAGGTGCTGCGGACGCAGAGCAAGCTGATGAGCCATTTCGGGTATGACGCAGTGGGGCGCCGTGCTCGACAAACCGCACAGCACGGTACGGCGGGCGGCGAGTTGCTTGCGAAGCAGTGGCACTACGCCTGCTGCAGGCGACGTGATCAGAAGCGCGATCAACGCTACGGCGCGACGAGCTATCGGTATGACCCGACGGGGCGCATCGAACAGGCGGCGGGCCGGGATTGCCGTCGGAAGTGTTTCGCTGGGATGCGGCGGCTAACCTGGTGTCGAGCGATCACCCGGGTGGCTACGTCGAGCACAACCGGCTCAAGGTATTCGAGGACAAGCGCTTCGAGTATGACGTGTATGGGCGGCGGATCTGGAAGCTCAATGGTAGTTATCCCTCAGCCCGGAGGGTGTGAGAATCTATACTGACGGTAGCGCTGCTCTGGCGCCAACGGCACAAGGAACAGGGATTGTTGAATGCCAAATGAGATTTTGAATAGTATCGATTCGGAGATATCCAAGCCGGGCTTTTTCGATTTTTTTGCTAGACTGGATTTCGATGGCCTACTTGGCAAAAGGGATGCCGCATCATTCGACGATCACTGGATGCAGGCATTTAACGAGGTCGATAGACTCACCCTCGTGGCTGACGACAAGAAATTCTTGGATTCTATTAGAGAGAAGGCATTCAAACTCTCGTTTCGAGTCTCGGGAAATTCCGACATCGCCGGAAGAGTTTCAGACGACGTCGAACTGATCGCAAAGAGCATGTTGGCAGGGAAACCGGATAGCTGGCCCGTTAGGGTTTTGTGGAGCAGCTATAAAATGGGGACTTTCCCGCTGAATGAGGATGACGGGGACGTGGAATGTGGCTGATCAACGATGCGTGTTTTGTCCCGGGCGCGCAAGGCGCGGATTGATATTGAGCCGGGCAGGCGTAATCATCACGCACATGAAAAGGCAACGCCGCGAAATGCGACCGCGCTGCGCAACGTCGCGCAGCGCGCCGGGCAGGGTAGACCGGCCGTAAGCGGCCGCTACCCCGAAATCCCACCTCACCAAGCAATATCGCAAGACGACCGCGACGTCCTCGCACCACCGGTAGCCGTGCACTTCGTCCCCGATCCATTGTCATAAAACGTCCGCGTCTCTGGCTGCGGCACCGACGGATCGAACGGATTCGGCGCCCCGTGAGGACCACGCGGCGCATCGTACGGCCGCTGCGGCGCATACGAGCCGCCACGACCAGCAGGCCGAGAACCGTTCGCGCGCAGGTATTCATGCCAGTTTTGCTCGCGCTGCTCATACCCGGGCACTGCGCGACCCAGACTATCGTTCCCGCCCGCGCCGAGCGCGACGCGGTTCGGCGGCAAGACGAAATCGGGTTCACGCCCGGAAGAAGCGGGCAGCGGCGCCACCAGCGCATCACTCGTTACCCGCAATGGCCGCGTATCCGGCGTATCGAACGGGCTACGTTCGGCAGGCGCGGCGAACTGTACGCGTGGGCGGCTCATCCTCACCGCGCGCCCGTCATCCCGAGCAGCCGCACGCCGCTCCGAGCGAAACACATTGGCACCGGCCGACCGATCGGTCAGCGTATCGCGTCCCGAAACATGGGCAGCAGAAACAGAAAGCGCGCACGCGATCGCGGCGGCGGAAGAGAGGCGGACTGGGCAATTCATGGGCGATCCGAAGCAGGTGATGTGCATTGAACAAAAACGGCAGATCACTGGCTGGCGGCTGAGCGACGAGGGGGCGTCGAAGCGGCCCTGAAGCGACTGCGAGGCGCGGCGAACGCGACTTGCAGGGAGGCTGGCTGGATTGCAGAAGCGAGCTCGTATTATTTCATGAAAATATCAAAAAGCTTTCATATTGTTTAGTTTTTCAGATAAACAGTAATATTTGCCGCCTCACTGAGCGCCCCGTCCTGGTGCGTGCCAACACAATCATCAGTCGATTGATCCCCAGCGACCAGGGCCCTTGGCAACCTAAAAAATGCATCACCGGGAAATCCCCGTCGCCGAACGCCAAGCCCAGAAAGGAACCCGCTCCCACCTTCTTGCCAAAATAGCAACCCGATTGCACCCGAAGCAAACGTTGTCGCCGCGTCGCGGTTGCGCCCCCATCGCCACCCACCCATCTCAAAAACGTACGTGTTTTCCCTCAATCGACAGGCATTTTTGACAGACGATTGAAAAACGCCCATATAATTTCGACTGCCTTGCCAATGGCTGTCGGACCATCCCTCCGAACGAGCGATTTGGCAAGCGGGGCAGGCGAAACGCTTGCGCAATGCAAGACGCATCACGATGTCTTTCCGAACCAGACGTCCCCTTCGGGGACTGCAAGAGCCGGGCCCCGCTACGCAACATTCCGCCGGAGTTCCGTCTTCTATGTGTCTCGGGCGTGTCCCAGTCCTCGCCCCGGGTGCTGTTCGATTGCGCAAGTCATGCCGCCTTTGCCCGTATGACTAAACAACATCGAGGAGCTCCCAGATGACGCTGTCCCGTCTTACGTCCATTTCCGTCGCCGCCGTGCTGTTCGCCGCCGGCGCCGCCGCCGCGCAAGCGGAAACCGTGAAGATCGCCATCGCTGGTCCGATGAGCGGCTCGGTCGCCCAATACGGCGACATGGTGAAGGCCGGCGCGCTGACCGCGATCGAACAGATCAACGCGGCAGGCGGTGCGGGCGGCAACAAGTTCGAAGTGGTGATGATGGACGACGCGTGCGAACCGAAGCAGGCCGTCGCCGTTGCCAACAAGATCGTCAGCCAGAAGATCAAGTACGTGATCGGTCACGTGTGCTCGGGTTCGACGATTCCCGCGTCGGACATCTACGAGAACGAAGGCATCGTGATGGTCACGCCGTCGGCCACCGCGCCGCAACTGACGGAAGGCAAGAAGCGCCACTTCATTTTCCGCACGATCGGCCGTGACGACCAGCAAGGCCCGGCCGCCGCGCACTACATCATCAACAACGTGAAGCCGAAGAAGGTCGCGGTCCTGCACGACAAGCAGTCGTACGGCCAGGGCATCGCGTCGTCGGTGAAGAAGGACCTCGAAGCCGCGAAGATCCCGGTCGTGCTGTTCGAAGGCATCAACGCCGGCGATTCGGACTACTCGGCGATCATCACGAAGCTGAAGTCGCAAGGCGTCGATTTCGTCTACTTCGGCGGCTACCACCCGGAAATGGGCCTGCTGATGCGCCAGGCGCGCGAGCAGGGCGTGAAGGCGACGTTCATGGGGCCTGAAGGCGTGGGCAACAAGGACGTGACGGCGATCGCCGGCCCGGCTTCGGAAGGCATGCTCGTGACGCTGCCGGCCGACTTCTCGGCCGATCCGGCCAACGCGGCGCTCGTGAAGGCGTTCGCGGACAAGAAGCGCGACCCGAACGGTCCGTTCCAGATGCCGTCGTACGCCGCGGTGAAGATCATCGCCGACTCGATCGCGGGCGCGAAGACGACCGACCCGACGAAGGTCGCCGCGTACATGCACAAGACGACGTTCGACACGCCGATCGGCAAGGTCGCGTATGACGCACAGGGCGACCTGAAGGCGTTCAAGTTCGTCGTGTACACGTGGCACAAGGACGCGACGAAGACCGCCGCCAAGTAACAACGGAGTACCCGCCCGCGCACCCGCCCTGTCCGAAACCCGGACGGGGCGGGTGCGTATTGGCCGCGCATCTGCCCCATGCGCGCCAGCGGGCGGCCCGAGACGACACCGTGCGTTGCGCGCGGCCGAGCGCCGTGATCCGGCGACGGCATGCGACCCAGCGCCAACGGGAGCTTCCCGCACATGACTGACTTCTTTCCTCAATTCGCCCAGCAGCTGGTCAACGGCCTGACGCTGGGTGCGATCTATGCGTTGATCGCCATCGGCTATTCGATGGTCTACGGCATCATCGGCATGATCAACTTCGCCCACGGCGAGATCTACATGATCGGCGCGTACGTGGGCCTCGTGACCCTGACGGCCATCGGCATCTCCGCCGGCTACCCGCTGCCGCTCGTGCTCGGCGCCGCGCTGATCGTGTCGGTGATCGTCACCGGCCTGTACGGCTTCGCGGTCGAGCGCGTCGCGTATCGCCCGCTGCGCGGCGGCCCGCGCCTCGTGCCGCTGATCTCCGCGATCGGCATGTCGATCTTCCTGCAGAACTACGTGCAGATCGGCCAGGGCGCGCGCGACGTGTCGGTGCCCGTGCTGATCTCCGGCGCATTCGACATCCATCTCGGCGGCGACTACGACGTGACGATTCCGTATGCGCGTCTGCTGATCGTCTGCGTGACGATCGTGCTGATGATCGCGCTCACGCTGTTCATCTCGCATTCGCGGATGGGGCGTGCGTGCCGTGCGTGCGCGGAAGACATGAAGATGGCGAACCTGCTCGGCATCGACACGAACCGCGTGATCTCGTTCACGTTCGTGCTCGGCGCGATGCTGGCGGCCGTCGGCGGCGTGCTGATCGGGCTGACGATCGGCAAGCTGAATCCGTATATCGGCTTCGTCGCGGGCATCAAGGCGTTCACCGCCGCGGTGCTCGGCGGGATCGGCAGCATTCCGGGCGCGATGCTCGGCGGCGTGCTGCTGGGCCTCGCCGAAACCTTCGCCGCGGGCTACATGCCGGCCGAGTACAAGGACGTGGTCGCGTTCGGCCTGCTCGTGCTGATCCTGCTCTTCCGCCCGACCGGCCTGCTCGGCAAGTCGGACATCGAAAAGGTTTGAGGGAGACGCAGATGAGTCAAGTCATTTCCGTTCGCCGCCCGGCCGCCGACGCGTCGTTCGGCCAGGCGCTGAAGAACGCCGTGGCCGCCGCGATCCTGACGGCGATCCTCACGATTCCGGTGCTCGGGCTGCAACTGAAGCTCGACGGCTATCAGGTGGTGCTGACGCCGCACTGGCGCCCGGTGTGGATCGCGGTCGCGGCCGTGTTCCTGTTCCAGTTGTTCAAGCCGTGGCTGATGCGCGCGAAAGCGGTCGTGAAGCTGCCGGCGGCGCCGACGATGGGCGCGCGGCAGCAGCGCGTGATCATCTGGGTGCTGCTCGCGGTCGGCCTCGTGTGGCCGTTCTTCGGCTCGCGCGGCGCGGTGGACGTCGCGACGCTCGCGCTGATCTACGTGATCCTCGGCCTCGGGCTGAACATCGTGGTCGGTTTCGCGGGGCTGCTGGATCTCGGCTACGTCGGGTTCTACGCGGTCGGCGGCTATACGTACGCGATGCTGAACCAGTATTTCGGGCTGTCGTTCTGGGAATGCCTGCCGATCGCGGCGATCGCCGCGGCGACGTTCGGCTTCCTGCTCGGCTTCCCGGTGCTGCGGTTGCGCGGCGACTATCTGGCGATCGTCACGCTCGGCTTCGGCGAAATCATCCGCCTGCTCGCGAACAACCTGACGAGCCTCACCGGCGGCCCGGACGGCATCTCGAGCATTCCGAAGCCCACGGTGTTCGGCTTCGAGATGGCGCGCTCGGCGAGCGTCGAAGGCGCGAAGACCTTCCATGAACTGATCGGGCTGGAATACAGCGGCGAGCACATGGTGATCTTCCTGTACCTGATCGCGCTGCTGCTGGTGGGCTTCACGCTGTTCGTGACGAGCCGCCTGATCCGCATGCCGATGGGCCGTGCGTGGGAAGCGCTGCGCGACGACGAGATCGCGTGCCGTTCGCTGGGTCTCAACCCGACGCGCATCAAGCTGTCGGCGTTCACGCTCGGCGCGGCGTTCGCGGGGATCGGCGGCGCGTTCTTCGCGGCGCGTCAGGGCCTCGTGAATCCCGAATCGTTCACCTTCATCGAATCGGCGCTGATCCTCGCGATCGTCGTGCTCGGCGGGATGGGCTCGCAGCTCGGCGTGATTCTCGCGGCGATCCTGCTGACCGTGCTGCCGGAAGTCGCGCGCGGGTTCGCCGAGTACCGGATGCTGATCTTCGGTCTCGTGATGGTATTGATGATGATGTGGCGTCCGCAGGGCCTGTTGCCCGCGAGCCGTCCCCACGTGGAGCTGCCGCAATGAGCGCGAATGCAGAACTGTTGAAGGTGGCCGGGCTGCAGATGCGCTTCGGCGGGTTGCTCGCGGTGGACGGCATCGATTTCGACGTGCGCCGCGACGAGGTGTTCGCGATCATCGGGCCGAACGGCGCGGGCAAGACCACGGTGTTCAACTGCGTCGGCGGCTTCTACAAGCCGACCGGCGGCGACGTGGTGCTCGACGGCCACGCGATTGGCGGGCTGCCGAGCCACAAGATCGCGTTGAAGGGGCTGGTGCGGACGTTCCAGAACATCCGGCTGTTCAAGTCGCTGACCGTCGTCGAGAACCTGCTCGTCGCGCAGCATCGCAAGGTGAAGGCCGGGCTGCTGCACGGCCTGTTCGCGACGCCCGCGTATCGTCATGCCGAGCAGGCAGCGCTCGAACGCGCGGCCGTCTGGCTCGACCGGATGGGGCTGACGTCGGTCGCCAACCGGCCGGCCGGCACGCTGTCGTACGGGCACCAGCGGCGTCTGGAGATCGCGCGCTGCATGATCACCGAGCCGCGCCTGCTGATGCTCGACGAGCCGGCGGCGGGCCTCAACCCGCAGGAAAAGATCGAGCTGCAGCACCTGATCGACAAGCTGCGCCGTGAATTCGGCGTGTCGGTGCTGCTGATCGAACACGACATGAGCCTCGTGATGGGCGTGTCCGACCGCATCCTCGTGATGGAGCACGGCCGGCCGATCGTGATCGGCACGCCGGAAGCGGTCCGCAACGACCCGCGCGTGATCAAGGCGTATCTGGGGGAAGAGTGATGCTGAAGCTGGAACAGGTCCATACGCACTACGGCGCGGTCGAAGCGCTCGCGGGCGTGTCGATCGAAGTGAACAAGGGCGAGATCGTCACGCTGATCGGCAGCAACGGCGCCGGCAAGACGACGCTGATGATGACCGTGTGCGGCACGCCGCGCGCGTCGTCGGGCCGCGTGCTGTTCGAGGGCAACGACATCACCGCGATGTCGACGCACCAGATCATGCGGCAGGGAATGGCGATTTCTCCGGAAGGGCGGCGCGTGTTCCCGAGCCTGACGGTGCTCGAGAACCTGAAGATGGGCGGCTTCTTCGCGAGCCGTCACGAGATCGACGACGGCATCGAGCACGTGTTCAAGCTGTTTCCGCGCCTGAAGGAACGCGCGGCGCAGCGGGCCGGCACGATGTCGGGCGGCGAGCAGCAGATGCTGGCGATCGGCCGCGCGCTGATGAGCAAGCCGCGTTTGCTGCTGCTCGACGAGCCGACGCTCGGCCTCGCGCCGCTCGTGATCGCGCAGATCTTCGACATCATCCGCACGATCCGCGACGAAGGCGTCACGGTGTTCCTCGTCGAGCAGAATGCGAACAAGGCGCTCGGTGTGGCCGACCGCGGCTACGTGCTCGAAACGGGGCGCGTGGTGCTGGCCGACACGGGCGCGAACCTGCTCGCGAACGACCGCATCAAGCAGGCGTATCTCGGCGGTTGACGAGAGAAAGCCCGCCGGCCTGCAACGGGCCGGCGGCAGTTTTTCCGGCGGTTCACTTCTGCTTGCAAGGCCGGGTTCCCGGCCTTGTCTTCGTTATCCGATCCTGAACGTGCTTTTCAATACGTCGCGCAGATGCAGCGCGGCGCGATTGCTGTCGTCCGTCAGCACCGTGATCAGGTGCGGCGGCAGATCGGGCAGCACGATGCCGGCGACGTGGCTCGTCAGGTTGCCCGACACGCGATCGTGCTCGATCAGGCCGACCGCCAGCCCGTTCGCGATACACGCTTCCACGGCGGGAGAGCTGGCGCTTTCGAGCAGCATCCGGTGCGCGATCTTCGCCTTCTTCAGCGCATTCAGCGCGGTGTCGCGGTACGGGCAGCCCTGCAGTTGCACCGCGATCGGTAGCGGCGCATCGGGATTGAACTTGAAGGTGCGCGCGGCGACCCACACCGGATGCGTCTTGCTGAGCAGTTCGGCGTGCTGCAGCGCTTTCGGCACCACGGCGATCGTGATGTCGAGCTGGCCACGCGAGAACAGCAGTTGCAACTCTTCGCTGGAGCGCGCTTCGACCGTCAGTTCCAGCAGCGGCCGGTCGGCGGCGAAGCGCGGCAGGAATTCGGCCATGAAGTGCGCGGCGTAGGAATCGGGGATGCCGAGCCGCAGCTTGCCGGTCAGCATCTGCGGCGACAGCGATTCGACGAGCCGGTCGTGGCTCAGCAGGAACTCGGTGGTGTCGCTCAGCAGCTTGTGGCCGAACTGCGTGAGTTCGACCGCCTGGTTGTTTCGCGTGAACAGCCGCTGCGCGACCATCTCTTCCAGCTTCTGAATCTGCGCGGTGACCGACGACGGGCTGCGGTTTACATGAACGGCCGCATCCTTGAAGCGGCCGAGCTTCGCGACGGCGTGGAAGGTACGCAGCAGGTCGACGTCCAGGGTACGCGGCATGATTTGGTTTTTCCGAATCAGTGATTCAGGTAATGTCGATTGACGGAATTATTGGGCATCCCATATTCTCGGGTCAACAGGCAGACAACGGCAGGCAGCCGGTCGGGCGTTGCACGCATCCGGGGAACGATTCATGTCGATCAATGATTTTGTCGTAGATGCATTGGTGCGGGACAGGAAGCTGAAGGCGGAGTCGGTATGGACGGTCGAGAATCACGAAAAATATTCGACGTTGCATCGCACGGACGATGATGCGCGGCGGCGGGAAGCGGGGCGCGAAGTCTTTGCGCTGATGCGCAACCTGAACGAGCTGGGCGTGCGAAGCCCGGCGTTGTGCGCGGATCGCGACGGTAACGGGTCGTTACGCGAAGCGATCGGCGCATTGAGCGAGCGGCTCGCGACGTTGTCGCGCGGCCGCCATGTGCATTACATCGAGCTCGGGCCCGAGCCCGTCAAGACGACCGAGTTGATGAAGGCGGTCAGCGGCGGCGGCCCGAACCATCTGCGTTACACGGCCGTCGACATCAACGAGTCGTCGGAAGACGCGATGCGGCACGCGATCATGCCGTTCCTGAAAACGCCGGGCTGTTTCAACTACATCGCCGACGATTACCGGAACGTGCAGTGGAACCATATCGACCTGGGCCAGGACGTGACGTTCATCACGATGCTCGGATTCCAGGAAGGCAACGAGCTGCCGGTGACGATCGGCCGGCTGATTCGCAATCTCGGCGGCAAGTCGACTTACGTCGTGTCGGAGATGCAGTTGCTCGTGGAAGGGCGCGAAGAGCCCATCTACAACTTCTACCAGAACGAGAACATGGTGCGGTTCTCCGAAATCGTCAGCCGGCAGCAGGGTTTCGAGCCGCTCGGCAAGCATCACGTATCGATCGTGCGGCTCAATCTGCTGGGCGACCAGTTCCATGTGGCGGTCACGCTGCAGCCGGTGTCGAAAGCGGGGGCCGACGGGCATCTGATCACCAACGTCTGCCTGAAATACACGCCGGAGCAATTCCGCCACGTTCGCCTGAGCCACGGCAATTGCCGCGTGATCGACGAGCTGCGCAGCGGGGATGGCAGCGTCGTGTACCAGATTGCGCAGTTCAAGGGCTGAATGGCGAAACGTCGACAGCGAGGCACGCGATGAACAAGGGAAATGCATTGCCGGTGTTTGCGCGCGGGTTCGGCCGGGTGAGGCTGGCGCTGCGGACGTCGCTGTCCGTCGGCGCGAACGTCGGCGGCAGGCTCGACGCGTCGACGGAACCGATGCGCTGGTCCAGCGCGTGCCTGCGCGACGGCTACGAGGTGCGCTACCGCCGCAACCTCGACGATCTCGGCTATCGCGACGTGCCGATGCGCGGTACGCGCTCGGATGCGCTGAACGCGGTGTGTCACCTGCGCGGCTTGTTTTCCGACGAAGCGGTCGACGCGTTGCGCGAGATCGGCCGCGCGCTGGAGGGCAGTGCGTCGAGCAGCAACTGGATCATCTCGAAGCGCGTGCGGGCGGTGACGAGCCGCTCGCGGTTCATCGACGACATGATGCACGATCGCGTGTTCCTGCTGCGGGTGTCGCGCCTCGCCGGCGTGCCGTTGATTCCGTACCCGATGGCCAATGCGCGCTCGCAGTTCAATTACTACTATCCGACGGACCAGCGCGACGGCAAGGAACAACTGGGCATGTGGCATACCGACGGCACCAGTTTCGTGCTGAACATCGTGTTGTCGGATCGCGCCGAGTACGAAGGCGGCAACTTTCTGTTCTACGAATCGATGGCGGAGACGTTCGATCGCCACGATCGGGCGCGCCGACACGTCAAGACCGCGAATCTGGACAACGCGGGCGATGCGCTGCTGATCTACGGCAGCAAGCTGTTTCATGGCGTCGAACCGGTTCAGGGCGGGCGTCGCATGTCGCTGGTGCTGTCGTTTCATTGCCCGACCACGCGCGAGGACGACAACGGGTTCTGGCATCTCGCGTCGGACGACGGTATTCCGCGCACCGTCGTCAACTGGCTGGCGCTGCAGCGTGCCCTTCGGGACGACGCCGAATTGCAGTACCTGCGCCTGGGGCTCGAACCGATCCGGCCGGAAGACCTGGGCGACCAGCGTCTGGCTCCGGCCACTTTCTGAGAACCGTCGCGCCATGCAGCTTTTCCTGCTCCAACTCGTTTTCGTCCTGTCGTGGAGTTCCGGGTTCATCGGCGCCAAGCTCGGCGCGGAGACGGCCGGCGCGTTCAATCTGCTGTTCTGGCGGTTCCTGCTCGTCACGCTGTGCCTTGCGATCGTCCTCAATCGCCAGCTCGCGCGTCTGACGCTCGAAAAAATCCGCTATCACGCGGTGATCGGCTTCCTGTCGCAGTTCCTCTATCTGGCCTGTGTGTACGTCGCGATCCAGCATGGCCTGCCGCCGGGCATCGCCGCGATCGTCGCGGCGTTGCAGCCGCTCATCACGGCGGCGATGACGTCGTTCGGCGGCAGCGAGCGCAGCGGGGCGCGCCAGTGGGCCGGGCTCGTCGTCGGGTTCGTCGGCGTAGGCATCGTGATCGGCGGGCAATATGCGCTGCCGGCCGGGTCGGTCGGGATCGTGATGTACCTGCTGCCGCTGGTGTCCGCGTTCGGACTGTCGATCGCGACGATCTATCAGCGCCGCCGCGCGCTGACGGCCGCGCGCAGCAACGAGGACGGGCTGTTCCTGCCGCTGTTCGTGCAGGGTTGCGTGAGCCTCGTGCTGTTCGCGGCGTGCGGGCTCGTCACCGGCGACCTGCATGTGCCGACGCAGCCGAACGTGTGGGTGTCGGTCGTGTGGCTGACGGTGTTCTCGACTTTCATCGCTTACCTGTCGCTGTGGGCGCTCCTCAAACGCATGCCCGCGACGCGCGTGGCGACGCTCGTCTATCTCGAACCGCCGGTGACGCTGCTGTGGGCCGCATGGATGTTCGGCGACCGGATCGAGGTGACGACCTACGTCGGCATCGTCGTCGTCGCGATCGGCGTCTGGCTGGCCGGCAAGCACGGCGCGCGGCCCGCGCGGCCGCGCTGCGCGGACATGGAGACGGCCGGCCGCTGACGCACTGGTTGCGCGCGCGATTCCGGTGTAGCTTCGCGAGACTGCCCGACTCGTGAAGGAACCCGATGAAAGTCAAACGGATCGTCGCCAACGTCGATACGCGCTCGATCGACGACGCCAGGCGCTTCTACCAACGGATCTTCGGTCTCGACCTGCTGATGGACCACGGCTGGATCGCGACCTACGGCAACGCCGAGCAGATGGACGTGCAGATCAGCTTCGCGTCGCACGGCGGATCGGGCACGCCGACGCCCGATCTGTCGATCGAGGTCGACGATGTCGATGAAGCGCTCGCGCGGGTTCGGGCGGCCGGCATGTCCGTCGAATACGGGCCGGCCGACGAACCGTGGGGCGTACGGCGGTTTTACGTGCGCGACCCGTTCGGCAAGCTCGTCAACGTGCTCGCGCATCGCTGAGCCGGCGACGGGAGTCGGGTACGCCGGCGTTCACGCATGCAGCGCCAGCCCCTTCACCGCCTTGTCGACGGCCTTCTTCGGCCCGTGCAGCGCCAGGCCGACCAGATCGGGATTGTCCGCATCCTCGGCGCGGAACGCCGCGCGGTTGGCCGCGTCGTGCCCGGTCGAAAACATCGCGCGCACGTAGGGCACGATCGTCAGTTCGCGCGACAGCGCCTGCCGATGCGCGGCCTGCAAGCCGTTCAGGTCGGCCGCGAACACCAGCATCGGCTGGCCCAGCATCCGGCTGTAACGGCGCCCGGCCGCATCCTCGTAAGGCTCGCCGAGGGCGTCCGGCGCACCGGCCGCGACACCCGTCGCGAGAAACGCGACCACGTTGAGTTTCTGCCACGCCGCTAGATCGTCGCGCACGATCAGCGCTACTTTGGTATCGAACATGCTTGCTCCTGGTTGGAGCGCTCATGATCGGACGGCGCGCGCGATCAGTCTGGAACATTTGTGCAAAGTTGCCGGTACGCGGCCGGCGTGATCCGGTACGCGCGGCGGAACCAGCGGCCGAGGTGGCTCTGGTCGGCGAAGCCGACGTCGGCGGCCGCCTGCGCGGGCGTGCGGCCGGCGGCGAGCAGCTTGCGCGCGGCACGCAGCCGCAGGCGCACGAGATACGCGTGCGGCGACGTGCCGAACGCACGCTGGAACATCCGCGTCAGCCGGAACCGGTCGATGCCGGCGACGCTCGCGAGTTCGTCGAGGCCGAGGTTGCCGTCCATGTGTGCGTGCAGCAGGTCGCGCACGCGCGCGATCGCGGGCGGCACGACGGCGCTTTCCAGCGCGAGCGGGCCGCCCAGCTGGCTGCCGAGCCGCATCAGCAAGCGGTCGAGCGTCTGGTCGCGTGCGAGCCGGCCTTCGTTGTCGTGGATCGCGAAGAACGCGTTCCGGATCGCGTCGACGAGGCCGCGATCGTCGACGAGCGTATGGCCGAACGTCGCTTCGACGCTGCCGAGGCCCGGCAGGTCGAGCCGGCGCGCGGCGCGCTCGACCCATGCCTGCGGCAGGTACAGCATCCCGTACGTGAAGCCGCCGGCTTCGGGCGCGTGGCCATCGTGCATCGCGCCCGGCTCGATCAGGATCGCGCGGCCCGGCACGCTGGTATGCAGCGAGCGGTGGCACTGGAAGCGCTGCACGCCCTGTTCGGTGAAGCCCACCAGCATGTCGTCGTGGTCGTGCGCATCGTACGCATGGCCGGTGAAATGCGCGTGCAGGCTTTCGATGCCGGTGTCCGCATCGCGGCGCGCGACGAGCCAGTGGTCGGTCGTGCCGGTTCGGTTCGTCGCGGTCGTCATCGGGTTCCTCGCACGTCGTCATCGCGTGACGGGATGGATCCGCAGCCGGCGAGGCGACGGGGGCGGGCGGTGCGGTTCATGGTTCGATCGCTATCTGTTCGTCGCGCGCGTATTGCGCGGGCGGGCGGCCGACATGCCGCGTGAACGCGACGCTGAAGGTGCTCGCGGAGCGGTAGCCGACGCGCGCCGCGATTTCCGCGATGCGGCCTTCGTTGCGGCGGAGCAGATCCTTCGCGAGCGCCATGCGCCACGTCAGCAGGTACTCCATCGGCGCGACGCCGACCGCGCGGCTGAAGCGCTCGAAGAACGTCGAGCGCGACAACGCGGCCTCCTTCGCGAGCTCGACGATCGTCCACGGGTGCGCGGGGCGTTCGTGCATCCGGCGGAGCGCGGCCGCGAGGCGGCTGTCGGCGAGCCCGCGCACGAGGCCGGGAGATGCGTGGGTGCCGGTCGTGAACCGCAGCGCCTCGATCAGCAGCACTTCCAGCAGGCGCGCGAGCACGATCTCGCGGGCCGGCCGCTGTGCGTGCGACTCGTCGCGCACCAGTTGCACGAGCGTGGTCAGCCGCGGCTCGCCGCGTACGTGCACGAAGCGGGGCAGCAACGACACCAGCAGCGATGCATCGGGCGAACCGAAACTGCAGTTGCCGACCATCATCCGCGTATCGATCGGGTTGGTCGGGTCGCCGATCCGGTACTCGCCAGGGGCGAGCGGGACGGGCGGCGCGGTTTCGACGCCCGGCGCCGGCGCGTCGAGGCTCGACAGCGCCACGCCGTAGGCCGCCGGAATCAGCACGAAATCGCCGGGCAGCAGCTCGATCGGCGCGTGCCCGTCGATCGCGATCCGGCACCCGCCGTCGAGGACCGCACAGTAGAACGGCTCGCCGGCGACCACGCGATTGATCGCCCACGGGCTCGCGCCGCGCACGTACTTGGCGTGCCGCGCGCCGGGTTGCAGCAGCGTCACGACTTCGGTCAGCGGGTCGCTCATTGCCGGACTCTCGCAAAAGAAAAGCGGATTTTCGATTGTAGCGAATACGGTTCCGGCCATCTATCGTACGGACACATGCTCAACACACCCCAGGAGTTTGCATGAAGACCGTATTGATTACCGGCTGTTCTTCCGGCTTCGGCCTCGAAATCGCGCGCCATTTCCTGGCCCGCGACTGGCGGGTCGTCGCGACGATGCGCAAGCCGGGCGACGACGTGCTGCCGCCGTCGGAGCGCTTGCGCGTGCTGCCGCTCGACGTGACGAACGCGGACAGCATTCGCACCGCGATCGAGGCCGCCGGCCCGATCGACGTGCTCGTCAACAACGCGGGCTTTGGTGCGGCCGCCCCGGCCGAGCTCACGCCGCTCGACACGGTGCGCGCGCTGTTCGACACCAACACGATCGGCACGATCGCGATGACGCAGGCGGTGCTGCCGCAGTTTCGCGCGCGCGGCGCCGGCGTGGTCGTGAACGTCACGTCGAGCGTCACGCTGAAGGCATTGCCGCTCGTCAGCGCGTACCGCGCGAGCAAGGCGGCGGTGAATGCGTTCACCGAATCGATGGCGGTCGAACTCGAGCCGTTCGGCGTGCGCGCGCATCTGGTGCTGCCGGGCCGCGCGCCCGACACGCGTTTCGCGGACAACGCGCGGGCCAACATGCACGGCTTCGACCGCGAAGCGTATGCGGAATTCGTCGGCCAGGCCGTCGCGCGGATGCTCGATGCATCGGGGCCGATCACCCATGCGCAGGATGTTGCCGAAGCCGTGTGGCGCGCGGCGACCGATCCGTCGAGCCCGCTGCGGCTGCCGGCCGGCGCCGACGCCGAAGCATGGGCGGCGCAAGCGGCGTGATCGATCGGGAGTCCGTCGCACCGGCAGGTTGAGCCGGCGCGACGGCGCGCGTGAGGTGGGGGGGGGGGAGCGTTACAGCACGCGCGTGATCGCCTGCTCCAGCAGCGACAGGCCGAGGTCGATCTCTTCGTCGCTGACGGTCAGCGGCGGCGCGATCCGGAACACGCCGCCCATGCCGGGCAATTGCACGATGTTCATGCTGAGCCCGAGCTTCATGCACTCGCGCGTGATCTTCGCGCCGAGCCCGTCCGCCGGCTCCCTGGTGCGGCGATCCTTGACGATCTCGACGCCGAGCAGCAGCCCGCGCCCGCGTACGTCGCCGATGCAGTCGAAGCGCTCCATCAGGTCGAGCAGGCCGCGCCGCAGCCGCTCGCCCATCGTGTTGGCGCGCGCGACGAGACCGTCGCGCTGTACGACGTCGAGCACGCGCAGGCCGACCGCCGCCGGCAGCGGGTCGGATACGTGCGTCGTGTAGAACAGGTAACCGAGCGCGTGCGCGCGCTCCTCGATGGCCGCGGACGTGACCATCGCCGCGAGCGGCAGCCCGGCGCCGAGCGTCTTCGACAGCGTCAGGATGTCGGGCGTCACGCCGTCGCGCTGGCACGCGAACATCGTGCCGGTGCGGCCGACGCCCGTCTGCGCCTCGTCGAGGATCAGCAGCATCCCGCGTTCCTCGCACTTGCGCTTGAGCGCGGCCATATAGCCTTCCGGCAATTCGATGATCCCGCCCGAACTGAGGATCGGCTCCGCGATGAACGCGGCGAGGTTGCCGCTCGACTGGCGGTCGATCAGGTCGAACGCGTAGTCGAGTTCGGCGAGCGGATCGTACGCACCGTTGCGCTCGAAGCGCGGCCGGTACGCGAACGGCGCCGGAATCGCGAACGAGCCGACCGACGCGGGGCCGACGCCCTTGCGGCCGGCGCTGTACGTGGCCGACGCGGCGGCGCCCGTCATCCCGTGCCACGACTGCGCGAAGCCGACGATCTCGTACTTGCCGGTGACGAGCTTCGCCATCCGGATCGCCGCCTCGTTCGATTCCGCGCCGGTGCTGAGCAGCAGCGCGCGGTCGAGGCCGGCGGGCGTGAGGTCGGCGAGGCGCGTCGCGAGGTCGACGACCGGCCGCGACAGCATCCCGCTGAACAGATGGTCGAGCTTGCCCGCGTATTCGCCGATCACGGAGACGATCTCCGGATGGCTGTGGCCGAGCACCGCGCTCATCTGGCCCGACGTGAAATCGAGGATCGCGCGGCCATCGGCGTCGTAGACGAAGCTGCCTTTCGCGCGCTCGATGATCACCGGTTCGAACGTGCCGCCGTAGCGGACCAGGTGCTGCCTGGCGTTGCGCCAGAAGGTTGCATCGTCGTTCAGGGACATCGGGCGGCTCCGGCAAAAGGGCAGGGATCGCTTGCAGTCTAGGCGCGGGTCTGGTTTGATGGAAACGAATAGTCCTAATGCAAGGTAGAAAAGGAGCTAATACCTTGGCGCTTTCGCTCGACATCGACCTGCTGCGCTCGTTCGTCGTGATCGCCGAGGTGCGCGCGCTGAGCCGCGCGGCCGCGCGCGTCGGCCGCACGCAATCCGCGCTCAGCCAGCAGATGAAGCGGCTCGAGGAAGCGGTCGACCAGCCGTTGTTCCAGCGCACCGGCCGTGGCGTCGTGCTGACGCATCCGGGTGAGCGGCTGCTCGTGCACGCGCAGCGCATCCTGCGGCTGCACGACGAGGCGATGGCCGACCTGTGCGGCACGGGGCTGTCGGGGACGATCCGGTTCGGGTGCCCCGATGATTACGCCGAAGTGTGGCTGCCGTCGCTGCTGCGGCAGTTTTCGAGCCAGCATCCGCAGGCGATCGTCGAAGTCGTCTGCGGGCCGACGCCGCGGCTCGTCGAACACCTGGAGAAGCGCGCGGTCGATCTGGCGATGATTTCCGTGCCGGACGACGGCGCGACCGACGACGTCATTCGCCGCGAGCCGCTGGTCTGGATCGGTTATCCGGGGCTCGAACCCGCGCATTTCGATCCGTTGCCGCTCGCGCTGTCCGATCGCGACACGCTCGATCACCTCGCGGCCTGCGACGCGTTGAATCGCGCCGGCCGCGACTACCGCGTCGCGTATGCGAGCAGCAGTCTTGCCGGGCTGATCGCGCTGGTGCGCTCGGGGCAGGCGTTCGCGGTGATGACGCAGACGGCCGTGCCGGCCGACCTCGCGATCGTCCACGGCGATCCGCGCTTGCCGCCGTTGCCGGCGGTGGGCATTACGCTGAGGTTCGACCGGAAGCGGCCGTCGCATCTGACGGCAGCATTCGCCGAGCATATCCGGCAAACGCTGCCATTGCTTTGATCGTCGACGCGATCAGTCGACCATCGACGAAGCCGGCGCCTGCGTGCGGCCCGGACGCTCCGCCGCCGCCTCGCGCACGCGGATCGCCGCCCGCATGCCGGACAGCTTAAGTTCGGTTTCCTGATATTCGTTGACCGGCTCGGAATCGGCGACGATGCCGCAGCCCGCGAACAGCCGGCACGCGCCGCCCGCGATCAGCGCCGAACGCAGCGCGACGATGAAATCGCCGTTGCCGTGCGCGTCGATCCAGCCGATCGGCGCCGCATACCAGCCGCGATCGAAGCCTTCGTGTGCACGGATATGGTCGAGCGCCGGCGCGCGCGGATGGCCGGCGACCGCCGGCGTCGGGTGCAGCGCCGCGACGACCTGCAACAGCGTCGCCTCCGCATTCAGCGTCGCGCGAATCGGCGTGCTCAGGTGCTGAAGCTTCGGCAAGCGGTGCAGCGACGGTTGATCGGGCACGTCGAGCTCACGCGACAGCGGCGCGAGCGCGGCACGGATGGCGTCGACGACGAGCGCATGCTCGAGCCGTTCCTTCGCGGACGCCATGAGCGCGGCGCCGAGTGCGCGATCGTCGTCGGGCGTGGCGCCGCGCCGGATCGTACCGGCCAGCGCATGCGTGCGCACGTCGCCGGCCGCGACACGCGCGAGCCGTTCCGGCGTCGCGCCGACGAAGCACGCCCCGTCGCGACGGACCGCGAACAGGTGCGCATGCGCGTCGCGCCGTCGCAACCGGCGCAGCAGCGGCGCGATCGCGACGGGCCGTGCGTACTGTTCGAGCACGTCGCGGGCGAGCACGACCTTGCCGAACGCGCCGTCGTGGATCGCATCCACCGCACGGCGGACTTCGTGCTGCCATTCGCTGGCCTGCAGCGCCTGCGTGTGCAGCAGTTGCGGCGCGTCGTCTTCCGCGGCCGGCGCAAGCGCGCCGAGCGACTCGATCCGCGCGAGGCACGCATGCGCGAGCGCGGCCGGATCGTCGTGAGCGGCGACGACCTGCTGGCAGACGGCCCAGTGCGCATCGCCTTCGCGCACGATCAGCAGCTTCGCCAGCATCATGCTCGCATCGGGAAACGATGCCCAGTGCGCGCTGCGCGGGCCTTGCGCATCGAACCGGAAGCCGCCGACCAGCCGCGGCGGCTGCGGGCCTGCCGTGACCGCGTCGCGCACGAGGGCGCGCCAACGCGCATCGATCTGCGCAAAGCGCGTGTCCCCGGTGGCGCTCAGTTCGGCCGCGCAGTCCCAGCCGTAGAGCGTGACGGACGCATCGCCGGCTTCGTGGAAGCGCCACGGCGTCGCGCCGTCGTCCCACGCGGCGATCAGGTCGCAGAAGTCGAGCGGGCGCAGCGGCACCGAGACCGACGCGAGCGTCGGCGTGCCGGTGGCGGCGGCGCGGCGGGCCGCACGCGCGAACGTGTCGTGCAGCAGCGGAAGGCCGGCGTTCATGCGAGCCCCCGCTGTTGTCGCCAGTATTGCGTTTGCTGCGCGATGTACCACGCGATGAGCTGGGCGAACAGCGTCTCGACGTAGTCGGCGTCGAGGCCGGCCTGCTCGGCCCAGCGGCGCCGGTCGGGCAGCATCGCGGCCACCCGTTCCGGCGCGGCGATGCTCGCTTCGTCCGGCTTGAAGCGCGACGCGGCTTTCACGTACTGCATGCGCCGGCCGAGCGCGTCGATGATGTCGGCGTCCAGACGATCGATGGCTTCGCGAATGTCGGGCAGCCCCGTGCAGGCGTCCGGTGTTTTCATGTGTACTCCTTTCCGTAACGAAGGGATTGGTCGATCCGTTCGACCAGATGTGCGATCACCGCCGGGTATTGGTGTCGCAGGTAGAAGTGGTCGCCGTTGAACGTCTCGACGCGGATCGGGCGCGCCGCGACGTCCTGCCACGCATGCGCCTCGTCGCTGTCGAGCTCGGTATCGGCGAGCGGCAGCATCACGCCGAGCGGCGCATCGATGCGCGGCGGCCGCTCGCGCCGATACGTTTCGATCGCGCGGTAGTCGTGGCGGATCATCGGCAGGTAGATCGCGCGCATTTCCGGATCGGCGAGCAGCGCGGCGTGATCGCCGGACAGCCGGGCGACGTCGCCGACGAGCGCGTCGTCGGATTGCAGGTGCAGATCCGATGCGCGCTGGCGATGCGGCGGCGGCAGTGCGGACACCGCCACGTAAAGCGGCGCGGCGCCGCGCGCCTCGAGCCGTACCGCGACCTCGTACGCGAGCGCCGCGCCGAGGCTGTGCCCGAACAGCACGAGCGGCGCGTGCGCATAGCGTTGCAGCGCGTCGGCGGCGGGGCCGGCGAGCGCTTCGATCGAGGGCAGGCACGGCTCGCCGAAGCGTTCCTCGCGGCCCGGATACTGCAGCGCGAGCAGATCGACGTCCCACGGCAGCGCACGGCTCCAGCCGCGAAAGAAATTCGCGGTGCCGCCCGCGTGCGGGAAGCAGACGAGCTGCGCACGCGGGCACGGCGACAGCCGTAACTCGCGAATCCAGTTCGAATCGGTCGGGTGCGCGCTCATGCGGCCGCCTGCAACTGGCGGCGCAACAGGTCGCGCAGCGATTTCTTGCTGGTCTTGCCGATGCCGGTTTCGGGAAAGCGCGGCATGAATTCGATGCGGTCGGGGATCTTGAACGCCGCGAGCCCGCAGTCGCGCAGGTAGCGTTTCAGCACGAGTCGGGACGGGGCAGGCGCGCGCGCGACGACGAACGCGCAGGTCCGTTCGCCGAGCATCGGATCGGGCATCGCGACGACCGCCGCGTCGTGCACCTGCGGATGCGCGAGCAGCAGGTTTTCCACTTCCTCGGCCGAGACTTTCTCGCCGCCGCGGTTGATCTGGTCCTTGTCGCGGCCTTCGACGACCAGGTCGCCGTCCGCGGTGCGCCGCACGCGGTCGCCGCTGCGATAGAAGCCATCGGCCGTGAATGCCGTCGCGTCGTGCGCCGCGAGCCGGTAGTAGCCGCGGATCGTGTACGGGCCGCGTACCTGCAGTTCGCCGATCTCGCCGGGCGCGACCGGTGCGCCGGTTGCGTCGACGATGCGCACTTCGTCGCCGTCCGAGACCGGGCGGCCCTGCGTGTGCGCGATCCGTTCGGGCGCGTCGTCGAGCCGCGTGCAGCAGATCAGCCCTTCGGCCATGCCGAACACCTGCTGCAACCGGCAGCCGAGCACGGGCGTCACGCGTTCGGCCGCGTGGTCCATCAGCCGCGCGCCGCCGACCTGCAGCACGCGCAGGCTCGACAGGTCGGCCTGCCGTTGCGGCTGCTCGTCGAGCCACAGCAGCGCGAGCGGCGGCACGAGCGCGGTATGCGTGACACGTTCCTGCGCAATCAGCGCGAAGCTCTGGTCGGGCTCGGGCCGCGCGGTCGTCACCACCCGGCCGCCCGCGAGCAATGCGCCGATCGTGCCGGGGCAGCACAGCGTGAAGTTGTGCGCCATCGGCAGCGCGGCCAGATAGACGGTGTCGACATCGAACCCGCTCGCGGCGCTGCACGCGCGCACGTTGTACAGGTATTCGCGATGGCGGCGCGGAATCAGCTTCGGCGTGCCGGTCGTGCCGCCTGACAACTGGAAGCACGCGATATCGTCGGCGCGCGCCGCGCAGTCGAGCACGGGCGCCGCGTCGTACAGCGCGTCGAACGACGTGAATGCGTGGTCGTCGCCGGCCATCACGATGTGCTCGAGCGTTGGGCACTCGGCCTGCAAGGCGGCCGCGAGCGGCCGGCAGTCGAAATCGCCGAGCTGCGACGCGCCGAGATAAGCGCGCGCGCCGGCGAAGCGGCAGAACGCGCCGATCTCGTAGTGACGGTGCGCGGGCAGCGCGAGCACCGGCCGCACGCCGAGCTGGAACAGCGCGAAGCACGTCTCGATGAAGCGCGCGCCGTTCGGCAACTGGACGACGACCGCGTCGCCGCGTACCAGGCCGAGGCGCGCGAGGCCGCCCGCGAGGCGGCGAATGCGCGCGAGCAGATCGCGATAGCACAGCCGCAGCGCGCCGTCGACGACGGCGAGCGCGTCGGGATGGCGCTGCGCGCAGGCATCGAGCGCGTCGAAGAACGTCGTGTCCTGCCAGTAGCCGGCGTCACGATAGCGGCGCGCGAAGTCGTCGGGCCAGTCGGGCGCGTCGGCCGGCACGGCCGCCGCCAGGGAGGAAGGGGAGGATTGCATGCGCTGACCTTGGGTTCCGGCAAGTTGTCAGAAAATGTAAATGAGAGGTATTATCATTTGTAACAGGTGCTGCGATAGCGCCGTTTCTTTCGATATCGCGGCAATTTCGTTCGATCGGGCGCCGGTCGCGCGGCACCCGCCCGGCCCGGCCGGACAATCGGCCGGTTGCCGCCGGCGCGCGCCGGTCCGCGCGTGCCGCCTAACCAACGGACCTCCGATGAGATCGACCTCCTTCGCTTCGTCACGACGTCACCCGCCGGTGCTCGTGCCCGGCAATCATCCGGGTGTGGTGCACATCGACACGGGCATGAAACTCATGAGCGGCACGCTGTGCTCGGATAGCCGTGACTGGTACGAGGAGCCGCTCGAAAAAGGGCTGAAGCTCGTCCTCGTGCAGAGCGGGCAGTTGCGCTGCCGCGTGCCGGGCCAGCCCGAGCAATGCATCAAGGGGCCGGGCCTGTGCGTGATCGCCAACGACGGCGAATTCACGACCCACCAGATCTACGACCGCGACGTGCCGCTGCGCTACACGATCGTGCAGCTCGGCCTCGACGCGCTCGACCGCAACCTGAGCCTGCTGCCGGAGAAGATGCTCGCGCCGACGGGCGGCGATCCGCGCATCGTCAGTTGCCCGGCGTCGAAGGCGCTGCAGGCGCTCGCCGTGCAGATCGCCACCTGCCCGTTCGAGGGTGCGGTGCGCGAGTACTACCTGAAGGCGAAGGCGTTCGAGCTGACCGCGCTGAGCGCGCAGTTGCTGGCCACGCAGCGGCAGTCCGCGCCGGCCGACGTGCGGGTCACGTCGTCGGATGTCGAGCGCGTGTATGCGGCGAGCGACATCCTGACGCGCGAGCTCCAGCACCCGCCGACGCTCGATGCGCTCGCGGGCCGCGTCGGGATGAATTCGCGCAAGCTGACGGCCGGCTTCCGCAAGGTGTTCGGCACGAGCGTGTACGCGTATCTGCAGGAATACCGGCTGCGGACCGCGCACGCGATGCTGTGCGCGGAGGATGCGAACGTGTCGACCGTCGCGTACCGCGTCGGCTACAGCCCCGCGCATTTTTCGATTGCGTTCCGCAAGCGCTACGGCATTTCGCCGAGCGATATTCGCGTGTCGCCCAACGCAATGGATCCCGAGGAATTGACGGGCGCGGCGATCTAAAACAACTGACCGGCCGCCTAAAGGAATCGACCGGGCTCATGGGTGTTAATGAGATAGATTCTCATTCACAGGTGGCCGCCGCCGCGCGGACCCGCCGTCGAACGACCCATACAAGGCGTGCCCATGAGCCAGACCGTTGTCGATTCCACTACCGACCATTCCGATCCTTCCTGTTGTTCTCCCACTGACTGTCGCGCGCGGCTCGTTGCGCTGATCGCCGAGCTGCTCGACGAAGCCGTCGACGAGATCGCGTCGCTCGACGATGACGAGGACCTGCTGAGCTGCGGCCTCGATTCGATCCGGTTGATGTATCTGCAGACGCGCTTGAACCGGCTCGGTCATGCGCTGACGTTCGACGCGCTCGCGCGTACGCCGACGCTCGGCGCGTGGACCGCGTTGCTCGCGACTGCGCCGCGTATCGCGCGGGCGGAAGCCGTCGTCGCGGCCGAAGCCGTCGACGTGCACGCGCCGTTCGAGTTGTCCGCGGTGCAGCAGGCGTACTGGCTCGGCCGCGGCGACGGCGAGGTGCTCGGCAACGTGAGTTGCCACGCGTTTCTCGAATTCCGCAGCCGCGCGATCGATCCGGTTCGGCTGGACACCGCGTGCCGGCGCGTGCGCGAGCGTCATCCGATGCTGCGCGCGCGCTTCGACGGCGGCCGCCAGCAGATCGTCGCGGCGCCGGACGCGCCGGTGTTCGCGCACGCGGACTGGCGCGACCGGACGGCGGCCGAAGCGGAAGCCGAATGGGCGTCGCTGCGCGCATTCCACTCGCACGAATGTCTCGACGTCGAGCACGCGCAAGTGTTCATGATGGGGCTGGTGCAGATGCCCGGCGGCGAGGATCGCGTGTGGCTGAGCGTCGACCTGCTCGCGGCCGACGTGGACAGCGTGCGGCTGCTGATGCAGGAGATCGGCGTCGCCTATGCCGAGCCGTCGGCGCTGCCGGCTGCGCCGTCGACGTGGTTCCCGGCCTGGCTCGCGCGTCGCGCGGCCGATACGCGCGATGCGCGGGCCGCGGCGCGCGACGCATGGCAGGCGCGGCTCGCGACGCTGCCGGAAGGGCCGGCGCTGCCGCTCGCCCGTGCGCCGGAAACGATCCGTGCGCCGCGTTTCAGCCGCGTCGCGCATACGCTGAGCACGGACGAGTTGACGCGCCTGCAGGCGCGGGCCGCGCAGCATGGCGTCACGTTGTCGTCGGTGTTCGGTGCGGCATTCGCGGCGGTGCTCGCGCGCTGGAGCGGCCGGCAGGCGTTCCTGCTCAACGTGCCGCTGTTCGACCGGCACGGCGATGCGCCCGATCTGGGCCGCGTGATCGCCGATTTCACGACGCTGTTGCTCGTCGAATGCGACGTGCACGCCGATGCTAGCGCGGCCGACACGGTGCGCGCGTTCCAGCAGCGGCTGCACGGTGCGATCGCGCAGGCCGCGTATCCGGCGCTCGACGTGCTGCGCGATGCGCGTCGGCAGGGCACGCCGCGCGCGGCGCCGGTCGTGTTCTCGTGCAATCTCGGCGACGAGCCGTTCGTGCCCGCTGCGTTCGCGCAGGTGTTCGGCGATCTGCACGACATGATTTCGCAGACGCCGCAGGTATGGCTCGATCATCAGCTCTATCGCGTGCCGGGCGGCGCGCTGCTTGCGTGGGACAGCGTCGACGGCCTGTTCCCGGACGGGATGATCGACGCGATGTTCGGCGCGTATGTCGCGTTCGTGCAGGCGCTGTGCGATCGCGACTGGCGGCTGCCGATCGCGGTCGAGTTGCCGTCCGCGCAGCGGCGCGTGCGCGATGCGCTCAACGCGTTGCCGGCCCCCGGCCGTGCACGCACGCTGCATCACGATTTCTTCGCGCTGGCCGCACGCGAGCCGGCCGCCGTCGCCGTGCGATGCGGCGATCGCGCGGTGACGCGCGGCGAACTGGCCGCGCAGGCGCTCGCGATCGCGGGCGGGTTGCGCGCGGCCGGGATCGGGCACGGCGATGCCGTCGAGATCAGCCTGCCGCGCGGGCCCGAGCAGGTCGCGGCCGTATTCGGCGTGCTGGCGGCCGGCGCGTGCTACGTGCCGCTCGACATCGCGCAGCCGGTCGCGCGCAAGGCGCTGATCGAGCGCGCGGCGGGCGTGAAGGCCGCGATCGTCGACACCGCCTGCGCGGACGGGCCGCTGCCGCATGTCGGCATCGCCGCGCTGCTGCGGCATGTGCCGCTGGCCGCGCCGCTCGAGGTCGCGCCGCGGGCGACGGCTTACGTGATCTATACGTCCGGTTCGACGGGCGTGCCGAAGGGCGTCGAGATGACGCACGCGGCGGCCGTCAACACGATCGATGCGATCGATGCGCTGCTCGGCGTGCGCGCGGACGACCGGCTGCTGGCGGTGTCGGCGCTCGATTTCGATCTGTCGGTGTACGACCTGTTCGGCGCGCTGGGCGCCGGTGCGCAGCTCGTGCTGCCGACGCAGGACGAAGCGCGCGATGCGGCACGCTGGATCGAACTGATCGCGCAGCACCGCGTGACGCTGTGGAACTCGGCGCCCGCGCTGCTGGAAATGGCGCTGGCCGTGCCGGCGGCGCGCGACGCGTGCCGCAGCGTGCGCGCGGCGCTGCTGTCCGGCGACTGGATCGCGCTCGACCTGCCGGCGCGCCTGCGCGAGCGCTGCGGCGACGCCTGTGCGTTCCACGCGCTCGGCGGCGCGACCGAGGCCGGCATCTGGTCGAACGTGCAGACGGTGCGCGACGTGCCGCCGCACTGGCGTTCGATTCCGTACGGCCGGCCGTTGCCGGGGCAGGCGTATCGCGTCGTCGATGGCGACGGACGCGATGTGCCCGATTACGTGCCGGGCGAATTGCTGATCGGTGGCGACAGTCTCGCGCGCGGCTACCGGAGCGATCCCGAGCTGACCGCGCAGCGTTTCGTGCAGCACGCGTCGGGCCGCTGGTATCGCACCGGCGACCGCGGCCGCTACTGGCCGGACGGGACGCTCGAATTCCTCGGCCGCGAGGATCGACAGGTGAAGGTGCGCGGGCACCGGATCGAACTCGGCGAGATCGAGGCGGCGCTCGCCGCGCATCCGTTGATCGACGGCGCATGTGCGAGCGTCGTCCACGGCGAGGCCGCGCGCATCGTCGCGGCATTCGTGCCGGCCGACTGCGCGGCGGCGGACACCGCGCCATCGTTGCTCGCGGCAGTCGACATGGTCGACACGATGCCGGCGGAAACGGCCGTCGCGCACGCCGTCGCCGCCCGGCTGCTCGACGGCGACGCGGGCCTGCCGCCGCCGCCGCTCGCGCACTGGCGCGCAAAGGACGCCGCATCGATCCCGATCGACGACGCGCTCGACCGGCTCGCCTGGCAGGCAACCGATCTCGACGCTCTGACGGCCGCGCTGCGCGCGCTCGCCGCCGATCCGGAGACCGCCGCGCAACGCGTGCCGCTGGACCCGTGCGTGGCGCCGCTCGCGTTCGCGACGCGCTTGCCGGACGGCGTTCGTGCGCTGCGCGAGTTCGCCGTCGCGCTGGACGCGCAGGCCGCGGCGCACACGGGTGCGCTGCGCGTCGCGGTGCTCGATGCGCGCGCGGGCCAGGCGCTCGATGCGGGGCTCGGCGTGCTCGACGATCCGCGCTTCGACGTCACGCTGTTCGACGTGTCGCCGGGCCTGCTGCACAACGCGCAGGCACGCTTCACGCGAACGCTGCCCGCATTGCAGACGATGCAGGACGGCTTGCTGCCCGCACGTCATCTCGGCGCATTCGACTGCGTGATCAGTTTCGCGGCCGCGCACCTGCGCGACGATCCGCGCGACACGTTCCGGATCGCGGCCGCGCTGCTCGCGCGGGACGGCCGCCTGCTGCTCGCCGACGTGCTGCGCGATTCGCCGCTGCGTGAACTCGTCGCGAGCGTCGCGGGCGATACGTCGCCGCCGCGGCCGTTCGCCGACGACGCGCTCGCGGCGGCCGCCCACGCGTGCGGCTTTGCGCTCGATGCGCGCAGCTGGCGCTCGACGGCGTTCGCCTGCCTCGACGCGCGCCGGGTCGGCGAGCCGATCGCGCAGGCGGCGCTGGCCGACTGGTTGCGCGACCGCTTGCCCGACGCGATGCGTCCCGATGCGCTGTGGTGCGTGCCGCGCTGGCCGCTCAACGCGAACGGCAAGATCGATCGCCGGACAGTCGGGGAGGCGCTCGCGCGCGCACTCGGCGACGCGCCGGCCGCGCACGACGCATTCGTGCCGGCCGGCGAGCGGCACGCGATATTGCTCGCCTGCTGGGAACAGGCGCTCGGCCGCGCGGCGAACGCGCGCGACGCGACGTTCTTCGCGCTCGGCGGCGACAGCCTGCTCGCGACGCGCCTGCTCGCGCAACTGCGCGAGCAGCTCGGCGTGCGGATCGGGATGGCCGCGTTCTACCGGCAGCCGACGCTCGCCGGTCTCGCGGCGCAGCTCGACGAACTGACGCCGGCGGCGCCGGCCGACGGCGACGCAGCGGTCGCGACGATCGAGGAGGGCGTGCTGTGAGTTTCGACGACGTGCTCGACCTCTGCCGCGAACGGCGGATCGAACTGTGGTGCGACGACGGCGGCCAGTTGCGCTATCGCGCGCCGGCCGGCGCGCTCGATGCGGATCTCGCCGCGCGCATCAAGGCTGAACGCGATGCGTTCGTCCGCTTCCTTCGGAACGGCGCATGGCGCGACGATCCGGCGCACCGGCACGAACGGTTCGCGCTGACGCCGGTGCAGGCCGCGTATGTGCTCGGTCGCCACGAATCGTTCGAGTTCGGCGGCAGCGCATGCCACCTGTACGTCGAATACGACGAACCGCAGGATCTCGACTGCGTGCGCTTCGAAGCCGCGTGGAACGCGTGCGTCGCGCGCCATCCGATGCTGCGCGCGATCGTCGAGGACAACGCATGGCAACGCGTGCTGCCCGACGTGCCGTGGCAGCCGCTCACCGTGCACGACCTGCGCGAGGCCGACGCGAACGCCTTCGACGCGCACCTGAACCGCGTGCGCGAACGCCTCGACCATGCGGTGCATGCGCTCGACCGCTGGCCGGTGCTGCAGCCGGAAGTGAGCCTCGGCCAGGAGGCGGCGGTGCTGCACCTGTCCGTGGATTTCACGCTGATCGACTACGCGAGCCTGCAATTGCTGCTCGCCGAATGGCGGCGCCGTTACGACGATCCGCAATGGCAGCCCGCGCCGCTCGACGCGACGTTTCGCGACTATGTGCTGCATGAAGCGCAGGCCGGCACGCGTGCGGACCATGCGCGCGACAAGGCATGGTGGCTCGCTCGACTCGACGAGTTGCCCGCGCGTCCCGATCTGCCGGTCGTGCCCGCGAGGCGCACCGACGGGCGGCCGCGCTTCACGCATCGGCATGCGCGGCTCGATCGCGCGCAATGGGCCGCGCTGAGCGGCCAGGCGAGCCGTTTCGGGCTGAGCGCGGCGAGCGTCGCGCTGGCCGCGTTCGCCGAGGTCGTCGGCCGCTGGAGCCAGACGCCGGCGTTCTGCCTGAACCTGACGGTGCTGAACCGTCCGCCCGTGCATCCGCGCATCGATGCGGTGCTCGGCGATTTCACCGCGCTGAGCCTGCTCGCCGTCGACGCGACGCACGGGCGCGATTTCGTCGAGCGTGCCCGCACGATCGGCGCGCGGATGTTCGACGATCTCGACCATCGCGCGTTCACCGGCGTCGACGTGATGCGCGAACTCGCACGGCGGCGCGGCAAGGATGCGGCGCTGATGCCGGTGGTGTTCACGAGCGGGATCGGCAGTGTCGAGCGCCTGCTCGGCGAGCACGCAGGGCACGCGGCGCGCGCCGCGCCGCCGCGCACCATGATCAGCCAGACGCCGCAGGTGTGGCTCGACTGCCAGGTGACCGACCAGTTCGGCGGGCTGGAAATCGGCTGGGACGTGCGCGACGACCTGTTTCCGGACGGCATGCCGGCCGCGATGTTCGACGCGTATGTCGCGCTGCTGGGTCGTCTGGCCGACGATGCCGCATGGTGGTCGCGTGAGGGTGACATCGTGCTGCCGTCCGCGGCGCCCGTCGCCGACGTGCATCCGGATGCCGATACGCATATCGCGGCCGGTTTCGCCGCGCAGGCGCTGCGCACGCCCGATGCGCCGGTCGTGATCGATGCACGGGGGCCGCGCACGTACCGCGAGGTCGCGCAACAGGCGGCGGCGCTGCGTACCGCGCTCGAACAGGCGGGCGTCGGCGTGGGCGATACCGTCGCGGTACTGATGCCGAAGTGCGCGCACCAGCTCGCGGCCGTGCTCGCGATCGTCCAGGCGGGCGCGCGTACGTGCCGGTCGACAGCCGCCAGCCGGCGCTGCGGCAGCAGGCCATTCTGCGCAATGCACGGGTACGCGCGGTCGTCAGCGTGCAGGCGCTCGCATTCGACCATGACGGTTGCGTGCGCATCGATATCGATGCGGTGCCGATCGATCCGCAATGGCCGCCGCGCGCCGCATGCGACATCGCTCCCGATGCATTGGCTTACGTGATCTATACGTCGGGCTCCACCGGCGAGCCGAAGGGCGTGATGCTGAGCCACGCGGCGGTGTGCAACACGCTCGCCGACATCAGCGCGCGGCATGCGGTCGGCGCGGGCGACGTGGTGCTGGGCCTGGCCGAACTGAGCTTCGACCTGTCCGTCTACGATTTTTTCGGGGCGACCGCGCGCGGCGCGTGCATCGTGCTGCCCGATCCGGCGCGCGGCAACGATCCGTCGCACTGGGCCGAACTGATGGCGCGCCATCGCGTGACGCTGTGGAATTCGGTGCCCGCACAGGGGCAGATGCTGATCGACTACCTCGAAGGCGAACCGGCGCTCGACGTGCCGGGCCCGCGCCGCGTGCTGTGGTCGGGCGACTGGATTCCGGTGACGCTGCCGGCCCGCTGGTGGCGTCGCTGGCCCGACAGCGCGCTGTTCAGCCTCGGCGGCGCGACCGAAGCGTCGATCTGGTCGATCGAACATCCGATCCGTCCGGAAGATACGCAGCTCGCGAGCATTCCGTACGGCCGCGCGCTGACCGGGCAGACGATGGAAGTGCTCGACGCACTCGGCCGGCCGTGCCCGCCGGGCGTGCGCGGCGAGATCCATATCGGCGGCGTCGGGCTTGCGACGGGCTACGCGAACGATCCCGTGCGGACAGACGAGCGTTTCATTCGTCATCCGGACGGGCGCAGGCTTTATCGCACCGGCGATCTCGGGCGCGTGCGCGCCGACGGCTCGCTCGAATTCCTCGGGCGGCAGGACGATCAGGTGAAGATTCGCGGCTACCGGATCGAGCTCGCCGAGATCGATGCGGCGCTGACCGCGCATCCGCTCGTCGGCGCGGCGGCCACGATCGTGCTCGGCGAGGGCGCGGAGCGCCGGCTTGCGAGCTTCGTGTCGCTGCAGGGCGCGGAAGCGCCCCCGCCGGCGCAGGACGACGCGCTGCACGAGATCGCGACGCACGTGCGTACGGCGTTCGACGCCGCGCGCTGGCCCGCGCAGGCGGACGTGTCGCGTTCGGTCGCGCAGCTCGACGCAGCGTGCGTGGCGTCGCTCGCCGCGTGGATCGTGCCGGCCGGCGGCTTGACGACCGATGGCGTGACCGGTTTCGCGACGCTGTGCGAGCGGCTGCGTGTGCCGGCGGCGCGACGACATCTGCTGCGCCACTGGCTCGCGATGCTGGTCACACATGGCGTGCTGGACGCGGACGCGGACGACGGCTGGCGCAGGCGGCCCGATGCCAGCGTCGTCGACGCGCGTGCATGCTGGGACGCATTCGCGCAGCACGCATCGCCCGCGCTGTGGCCGGCCGTCCTCGTCGATTACTTCCGCGCCAGTGCCGGATGCCTCGACGCGCAGATCGACGGCCGCGTATCGCCGGCCGGCCTGATGTTCCCGGAAGGGGCTTCGCATATCGCCGAAGCGATGTACAGCGACGGCGAACACGCCCGCGCGCTGCATCGCGGGATGGCGCAGGCCGTGCACGCCGTCGTCGCACGCGAACCGCGGCGCGCGTGGCGCATCCTCGAAATCGGCGCGGGCACGGCCGCCGCGACGCGGGCGATCGTCGAGGCGCTCGCGCCGCTGGTGGAAGCCGGGACGCGCATCGATTACCTGTTCAGCGACGTGTCGAGCTATTTCCTCGCGGCCGCGCGCGAGCGTTTCGCTGCGTATCCGTGGATGCGCTTCGTGCGTTTCGACATGAATGCGGCGTGCGACGCGCAGGGCATTGCGCCGCATTCGGTCGACATGACGATCAGCTCCGGCGCGCTGAACAATGCGCGCGACACGGTCGCGCTGATTGCCGGCTTGCGCGCACTGTCGGCGCCCGACGCGTGGTGGGTGATCCAGGAGCTGACGGCCGAGCATCCGGAAATCAGCATCAGCCAGGGGCTGATGATGGAGACGCCTGACGATGCGCGGGCCGCATCGGCGCGGTTGTTCGTGCCGCATGCGCAGTGGCTCGACTGGCTGCAGGCGGAAGCGGGCGATCGCGCGCTCGGGTGCGTCGCGCCCGACACGCCGCTCGCCGCGCTCGGCTACGACATCCTGCTCGCCCACGTGAAGCGCGGCGCGGCGCGCATCGCGCCGGATACGCTGCTGGCGTTCGTGGCCGAGCGCGTGCCGGGCTACATGGTGCCGTCGCAACTGCGCGTGCTCGAACGTTTGCCGGTGACCGCCAACGGCAAGATCGACCGCCGTACGCTGGCCGGCATCGCCGATATCCGCGAGCCGGCGCCGGCCGTGGTGCGAGCGGTGCCCGCACCGGCAGCCGATCCGTTGCTGGCGCGGCTGATCGGCTTGTGGGAGACCGTGCTCGATACGCGCAACGTCTCGCCGGATCAGGACTTCTTCGCCGCGGGCGGCGATTCGCTGCTGATCGCGCAACTCGTGTCGCGGCTGCGCGGCGAGGAACCGCTCGCGCACGCGCATCCGTTCGACCGGCTGTTGCGCTGGGTGCTCGCGCAGCCGACGCCCGCCGCGTTCGCGCAATGCCTGCGCGACGCGGGCGAACAGCCGGCGAGCGCGACGCCGACGGCCGCGCCCGCCGCGTCGCGCATGGCGCATGGGTCGGCGGTCGTCCATGCGCCGGCGCCGCGCGTGCGCACCGGCGTGCGGCCGATTCCGCTCGCGCCCGGCGACGGCGTGCCGCGCGTGATCGTGCACGAAGGGCTCGGCACCGTGCATGCGTATCGTCCGGTGCTTCCCGCGCTCGCGCGGCTCGGCCCGGTGCTCGGCTTCGCGGTGCGCGACGCGCAGGACTATCTCGACCTGCCGGCGCGTCACCTGAACGCGACGCTGGGCCGGCGTTACGCGGATGCGCTGTGGCGCAGCGGCGTGCGCGAGGTCGACGTGCTCGGCTATTGCTCGGGCGGGCTGGTCGCGCTCGAAATGGCGAAGTCGCTGGTGCAGTTGGGCGTCACGGTGCGCACGCTCGACATCGTGTCGAGCTACCGGATTCCGTACCTGATCGAGGATGAACGGCTCGTGCTGTTCAACTTCGCGGCGACGCTCGGGCTGCCGCTCGACGCACTCGGGTTTCCGGAAACGTACGTGCTGGCCGACGCGCTCGCCGACGCATTGAAGGCCGACCCCACGCGGCTCGCGCCGGGCAGCCTGCAGGCGCAGCTCGAGATCTTCGGCGATCGCTGCGAGCCGCTCGACGTGCTGCTCGGCCGCGTGTTGCGCGCGGCGGCCGGGCTGTCGATGCAGGACGCGGTCGCGCATCCGCTGCTCGACGAGCGCGAGCGGCTCTACCGGCTCTTCATGCATTCGGTGCAGGCGTGCCACTGGGCCGGCGATGCGCCGTATGCGGGCGCGCTGCGGCTGTTCGTGCCGGAGCGCTGCAATCCGCTGATTCCGCAGCAGCGCGCGGCGCTCACCGACTACTGGACGGCGCAGGCGCTCGGCGGCATCACGGCCGTCGATATCCCCGGCGGTCATTTCGACTGCCTGAACGCCGCGTTCGTCGACACCCGCCTGAAGGAGGCATGATGAAGGTCCATCCGCTGCCGGTCGTCGTGGCCGGCTCCCGTTTCGGTCAGTTCTATGCGGCGGGCCTCGCGGCGTCCGGTTCGTATCACGTCGCCGGCATCCTCGGCCAGGGCAGCGCGCGCACGGCCGCATTGGCCGCGCGCGTCGGGGCGCCGGTGTTCGACCGCGTCGACGCGTTGCCGGACGACGTGCGCATCGCGTGCGTCGCCGTCGGCGGCGCAGCCCGCGGCGCGGAGGGCGCCGCGCTGGCCTGCCGGCTGCTCGAACGCGGGATCGACGTCGTGATCGAGCATCCGCTGCTGCCCGACGAATGGGCCGGCGTGCTGCGTACCGCGTCGCGCCAGGGCCGCCGTTGCCTGCTCAACAGCTTCTATCCGAACCTGCCGGTCGTCGCGCGTTTCATCGCGGTCGCGCGGCGGCTGCGCGAGACGAGCGCGCCGGTGCATGCGGACGTGGTGTGCTCGGTGCAGGCGAGCTACGCGGCGCTCGACGTGCTCGCGGCCGCGTTGCAGGGCGTCGGGCCGTGGTCGGTCGAACCGATCGGGCCGGCGTTGTCGTCGATGCGCGAATGCGCGATGGTGCTCGCCGAAACGCCGGTGTCGCTGCGCGTGCACAACGAGATGGCGGCGGCCGACGACGGCCGGATGAGCATGCTGTTCGGCATCACGCTGACGACCGACGCCGGCACGTGGACGCTCGCGTCGCCGCACGGCCCGCTGTGGTGGGCGCCCGCGCTGCGCGAGCCGGCGCAGGACGAGGACGGCCTGTTCCCGATCTTCGGCGAGCCGGCCGGCGACGACCTGCCGAGCATCCAGATCTGCGACGACGCGCAGGACACGTGGGGCGAGATTCATGCGCGCAGCTGGCCGCAGGCGGCCGTGCGCGCCGTCGATCGCCTCGTGTCCGGCGAAGGGCTGCACGCGTGCAACCAGCGCAGCATCGACGTGGCGCGCGTGTGGCAGCAGTTGACCGCGCAACTCGGTTTTCCGGCGCAGCCGCCGGGCGATGCGCGCGCCGCGACGCTCGGCATGCTGCTGGAGCGTGCTGCATGAAGGGGCCGTTGCTTTCGATGTTGCGACCGTTCGCGGTGCCGCTCGTCGCGGCGGTGGCGTTGCAGGCGCTGGCCGGCATCGCGTCGCTCGTGCCGTGGCTCGCGCTCGCGCATCTCGCCGACGCATGGCGCGCGAGCGCGCAGCTCGACACGGCGGCGCGCGGCTGGCTCGTCGCGGCCGTGGCGGCCGGTGCGTTCTGGCTGGCCGGCCAGACGGTCGCGCTGCACCTGACGCACCGCGTCGACGCCGATCTCGGCGACCGCCTGCGCAAGCGCCTCGCCGATCATCTGCAGCGTTTGCCGCTCGGCTGGTTCGCGCGCGCGGGCAGCGACCGCGTCGCGCGCCACGTCGACCAGGACGTGCGCGCGCTGCACCAGCTCGTCGCGCATGCGCCGGCCGATCTCACGCAGCTCGTGGTCGTGCCGTGCGCGGCGCTCGCGTGCCTGCTTTACCTGAATCCCGCGCTGCTCGCGTTCGCGCTCGTGCCGCTCGTCGCCGGCGCGGCGCTGTTCCGCTGGATGCGCTCGGCACGCTTCGCGCCGGCCTTCGCCGCACGCAACGCGGCGCTCGAACGGTTGATGGGCGACTACGCGCAGCTCGCGCAGAACCCGGCGCTGGTGCGGCAGTATCCGGGCGCCGGCATCGAGGCGGCCGCGCTCGCGTCGAGCGGGCAGTTCTGGCGGGCGTTCTCGGCGTGGGTCGGCCGCATCGGCGACCTCGGCGCGTGCACGCAGGTGCTGCTCGGCACGCCGTTGCTGCTCGCGTGGGTCGTGTTCGGCGCGACGTGGCTGACGGCCGGACAGTTGCCGGTCGGCACGCTGTGCGCGTTCGCGCTGCTGATCTGGGCGGTCGCGGCGCCGGTGCGTGCGCTCGGTCATGGCGCCGATGCGCTGCGCGACGCGCGCGCGGCCGCCGCGCGGCTCGATGCGTTGCTTGCGCAGCCCGGCCTGCAGGAACCCGCCGACGGCGCGGCACAGGCGCCGTGCGATGCGTCGATCGAACTGCGCGGCGTGCAGGTCGACATCGACGGCGAGCCGATCCTGCGCGACATCGACGCGACGCTCGTGGCCGGCGCGACCACCGCGATCGTCGGGCCGTCCGGCGCGGGCAAGAGCACGCTGCTGATGCTGCTCGCGCGCTTCATGGACCCGGATCGCGGCACGGTGCGGCTCGGCGGCGCCGATCTGCGATTGGTCAGTTCGCAGACGCGCCGCGAACAGATCGCGATGGTGTTCCAGCAGGCGAGCGCGCTCGACGTGTCGATTGCCGCGAACATCGCGCTTTATCGGCCCGACGCCGATCGCGACTCGATTCGCGCCGCCGCGCGCGCGGCGTGTCTCGACGCACGCATCGACGCATTGCCGGGCGGTTACGACTGCGTATGCGGGCGCGACGTGCGCCTGTCCGGCGGCGAACTGCAGCGGCTGTCGATCGCGCGTGCGCTGCTGTCGCGTGCGCCGTTGCTGCTGCTCGACGAACCGGCGTCGGCGCTCGATCCGCAAACCGGGCGCGCGTTGCGCAACGCGCTGCGCGCCGACACGCGTACCCGTGTGATCGTCAGCCACGATCTCGACGCGATCCGGCACGCGGACCAGATTCTCGTGATGGAACGCGGCCGCATCGTCGAACGTGGCACGCATGCGGCGCTGCTGGCCGCGGGTGGGCTGTATGCGCGGCTCTGGCGCGAACGCGGCGCCGCAGGCGGGGAGGCCGCATGATGACGAAATCGCTCAAACGTTTGCAGTGCCTGCCGCGCGACACGCGCCGCGCGCTGTGGCGCGGGCTGGGCTGGGCGGTGGCCGCCGCGTTGCTCGACGGCGCGTGCGGGCTGCTGCTCGTGCCGTTGATCCGCGCATGGTTCGCCGGCGCGCATACGGCCGCGCTGCACTGGACGATCGTGCTCGGCGCGCTGACGCTGGGCCATGCGCTCGTGCTGTACGTCGCGCAACGCGGCGGCTATCGCGCGGGCGGTGCGCTGGCCGTGGGCCTCGTCGAACGCCTCGTGCAACACCTGCCGCGCATCGCGTCGTGGCAGACCGTGCGCGACAGTCATCCGGCCGGGTTGCTGCGCGGGCCGGTGATGCAGGCGATGGGGATTCCCGCGCACCTGCTCGGGCCGTTGATCGGCGCGGTCGTCACGCCGCTCGCGGTGGTCGCGGGCCTTGCATGGATCGACTGGCGCATCGCGCTGTGCCTCGCGGCGGCGGCCGTGCTGCTGTTCGCGCTGCTGCAGCGCGGCGGCGCCCGCACGCTCGGGTTCGAACAGGCGCGCGCCGCGGGCGATCGCGAGATGGCCGTGCAGCTTCAGACCTTCGCCGCGCATCAGGGGCTGCTGCGCTTCGCGGGCCGGGACGGCGAAGCACGCGCGGTGTTGCAGCGCGCGTTCGACGAACAGCATCGCCGCACGCGGGCGCTGATGCGGCGCTCGCTGCCGCTCGAGCTCGGATTCGCGGCCGCGGTGCAGGGCGTGTTCGTCGCGATGCTGATCGGCGGCGCGTGGGCCGTCGCGGCTGGCCGACTCGACGCGGCGACGGCCGTCGCGGTGCTCGTGCTGCTCGTGCGCTTCATCGAGCCGCTCGCGCAACTCACGCAGCTCGATCAGGCGCTGCGCGGCGGCTGGCGCGCGCTCGACACGGTGCTCGCGGTGCTGCACGCGCCGCGCTTCGACAGCCCCGAGCGCGGCACGCCGGTACATGACGCGAGCGTCGACGCGCTGCGCGTCGGCTATCGGTCGGCCGGCGGCGCGACGCTGCTCGACGGGATCGACCTGCACTGTCCGGCGGGCGGCTTCGTCGCGATCGTCGGCCCCACGGGCGCGGGCAAGAGCACGCTGCTCGGCCTGCTCGCGCGGCTCGACGATCCGTGCGCCGGGCGCGTGCTGCTCGGCCGCGCCGACGTGCGGCACCTGAGCGAGGCGATGCTCGCCGCGACGCGCAACCTCGTGTTCCAGGACAACGGGCTGTTTCGCGGCAGCCTCGCGTGGAACGTGCGGATGGGGCGACCGGACGCGACCGATGCCGAGCTGCGCGCCGCGCTGGACGCGGTCGGCCTGCTGCGCGACGCCGAGCGCCTGCCGGACGGTCTCGACACCGACGTGGGGCCGGGCGGGCAGTTGCTGTCGGGCGGGCAGCGCCAGCGTATCGCGCTCGCCCGCGCGCTCGCGGTCGAGCCGAAGGTGCTGCTGCTCGACGAACCG